>Ga0131853_10000510_pt1 | contig 71660 bp, 60 predicted proteins | sample TergutLab28metaG_FD_92764 | JGI IMG/M metagenome (GOLD analysis project Ga0131853, IMG submission 92764) | Labiotermes labralis P1 segment gut microbial communities from Petit-Saut dam, French Guiana - Lab288 P1 (version 2) (version 2) | ecosystem: Host-associated > Arthropoda: Insects >... | reverse complement strand
GGCAATTCACACCTTGCAGGGCAAATCAATCAAATCATAACCCTATTTCAATTGTCTGATAATATGCAACATATGTGGGCGCAATTTGAAAAATTACAATGGCGACAGATGGGACAAATGGAACTACCGTATGCATTTGATGACAAAGGCCACACCATAGCTCCAGTAGAAGAAAGCACTTTATCCAACTTCAACAAAAACCTAAAAACAGCCCTAGAATACAAAGAAGCAACCCAAATCTAACGGGTTGCTTCTTTATTCTATGCCCCCAGATTCAAATTAGCGTGCTATTGGCAACGAAATCTCAATCCGCTCCCTAACGCGAGAGAATACTGCCCAATACTCACCATCATCTACATACAAGAAATGCAGATAAGCCGTAGCGGTTGCGCCTGGACGCATACTTTGGGGCTGGTAGTCTCTGAATAGGGTATTGATGCTATCCAGCCTAATCCCATCAGGCCCATAAAACGCTGGATTGCGCAAGGTAGCTGTTTCATTGCCTGTATTTGTTATCTCAATAAGCACTCTAATGGCATCGTGGCCGTTGAAATCACTAAACCGATTAGCAACTGTTACCACTTCCCAAGTAGCCCCAATTGTGACCTCGAAGCCATCAAATTCAAAGGTGCTACCAAATGACAATATATTGTACACACTAGTATCAGCAATAGTATCTGGGCTTGGTGCAACCATTTGGCTTTCACCGTTTGGATTGAATGTATTGTAAAATGCCTCATGCGATTCAAGTAAAATTGTACGCTCTAAAAGAATAGGCATTGCGTCAATTGTTGTTAAGGCACCCAAGTTTATGTCAGCAATGTCATTTAAGCGAAATCCTATACTCAAAAGCGGTTGCGGACTAGTTTCTGTAAAAAACCATAAGAATCCAATTGCTCCCCAGTCGCCCCATAAGTCTTCATGTTGTAAAAAGGCTAAAATGCGATGAACCCCAAGTTGCATGTGCAAGCCCATAGTAAACATGTGGGTAAAGATATTTGCATCAAATACGTCATTAGTGAAAATTATCGTTAGGATATGTTCACCATGCTCTGCAATGTCTGTACGCAATTCAAATCTGTAATCATCATTTAGCCCCTCCCTTCTAATGGATTCAACCAAATTGTGTATTGCTTCCAAGTTTGACAACTCAGATTGTGGCTCAGGTATTGAACTAGGCGCGGATTCTGGCAAAGGTTCAGGTGTGGAAGTAGGTGCAGAAACAGGCAACTCCTCTGATTCAATTTCTTCATTTCCTCCTCCGCAAGCGATTAACAGTCCTATTGCTAAGACAGCAATCATCAAAAACATTACGCGTTTCATATAATCATCCCCTTTTTCGACTGCATTTAACATATACAGCCATTTGCGCCCAATTATACATATGTGTACGCGTATATGCAAGTGATATTAATCGTACAATGCACACTCCCATACGTGTATTCTTTACATGAACGGAGGTAGTGATTATGGCGATTTTAGATAGGATTAAGAAGCTTAGAGATGAAAGAGGTTGGAGCAACTATAGGTTAGCAAAAGAGGCTGGGATTTCAGAAGGTTCGCTCAATAATCTTTTCAGATTAAGCAATCAACCTACAATACCTACACTTGAGGCTATCTGTGCAGGATTAGGAATAAGCTTATGCCAGTTCTTCGCAGATGGTAGTGAAGCGGTTATGCTTAACAGCGAACAGATGGAAATGTTGAATGTTTGGAATACGCTTAACAAAGAGCAGAAAATGGCATTATTGGAACTCCTGAAAAAGATGTAAGCCCCTGTGCATCGTGACATGTCATCAGGGGCTTATCCTTATTAAATTATGGAAAGGAGGGGTGATTACATGTTTAAATCAACTGCTGATTTTGACAAAGCTGTGTACGATGTTCTTGTCAAAATTCGTGACGGGGAGAACTGGGATAATATTTTGTCCGATTTAATGGATAATAACCACACAATCGTTGTTGAGCAAATCATAAAAGATGGCTATGTTAATGGACTTATGTCAGTTCCTTATCTCGTTGGGAATTTATATCCTGGTGTGCCAAGCATTACTATAGCTGGGCTACAGTATGTTGAGGGCTTGGACAACTAAGCGTCTGACTTAACGATGAAAGTAACGGAAAGCTCTGTCCAGTTGACAGAGTTTTCTTCTTTTGTTTGCATATTATAGCCTCTCACGCCAAGCACTTCTTTACCGTCTATATAGATGCCTTTTTTATCTGTTGTAGCTATTTTATATATAGGTGCTATTGCGTCCGATTTACCACCATCTGGACTTGTTAAAATAAGACCTACAAACATACCTGTTCACCTCCTTGTGTAAACTTATATATAGTTACCATTTTTTGTTCTTATCGACAGGTATATAATATGCAGGATATAAAAAAATGAGCTACACATCAGTCCAGTATGTGATACACCTACCATCCCCTTTGCAAAGATATAGCACGGGCGGGTAAGAGCCGGTTTTGGCACCTGTGCAGGCGCCCGGGAGACTCAAGCGGAGGAAAAACGTCGTTTATGCGGATGACAATCCGTACATAAACGACTTTTTTCCCCGCTTGAGGCTTCCGGGCATAGCCGGAACATGTGCCAAAACCGGCTCTTACCCGCCCGTGCGGCAGCCTAGCCCCCACACTAATCACATCACAAAACTACACGAGCTAAAGCATCCCATGTCATCAATCCAATAACACCATCCACATTCAATCCGCGCTGTCGCTGAAAGGCCATAACAGCCGCTTCGGTCATCGGGCCAAAAATACCATCTTCCGTAAGTCGTGGATCAGCACCAAGAATGTTTAGCCTTTCTTGTACTAACCTAACACTTGAGCCTTGCATACCTCGCCGCAGTATAACCCCAGAAAATGATGGCCATATGTTTTCCGGTGGAGGCGGAGGCGGTTGTGGCGGTTGCAGCGGCGGAGTAGGTGGCTGCGTAATCATCGGGGGCGGCGTGTTGACCGGATCTGTAGACGACAAATCAGGAAACGCCGTGTAAGTACCTGAAATTCGAATTTCTGTAAAGACTCCATATGTAGAGGGTCTTAAATCTTGAAGCGATAAATCCGCCGCGAGAGGTATCCGATTTATACTATTATAATTCCTAGTAATAACGCGCTCATTAATAAAAACACGCATCCGTGGACTACCCCAGATACTTCTCGCCCCAATAGATAAGATTTCTGTCTCCCCTGGTCGAGTATTTAATATAAAAGGATTATGAGATACCACCAAGTTAAAAACTGAAGAACTACTATTGGCTTCATAGGGCAGATTACCAATTCTAATCTCTTGAACGGTTGTATTTCTTCGTACGGCATCTTCGACTTGCCCTTCGTTGTAGTTTAATCTAAAAATACCGTTAATAAAGATTTGATGTCCAATTCTTGTCCAATTTCCGACTCTATCGGTATATTGGCCTTGGATAATACCATTACCTACCTGTAAAGAAGGTATCCATGTACCATACTGAAAATCAGCACTCATAAGGCTCATCCCCTTGTTTAGTTTTTAATGATACATATTATGTAGGTTTTTTGTTTTTGCTCCGAAATTTGTCCAGCAATATTGACTTTGACGTTACGTAATAGTTTATACTCTTTATATAAGGAGGATCGGATGGAATACACAACCAATAAATTATCAAAGCTATCAGGCATAAGCGCCCGCACCTTACGCCATTATGATGAGATCGGTCTTTTAAAACCTATGAGAGTAGCTTTCTCTGGGTACCGGATATACGGGCAAGGCGAAGTAAATACACTTCAACAAATTCTTTTTTTTAAGGAGTTTGATTTTTCACTTGAAGATATAAGGGAGAAACCACAATGTCAGACAAAGAAAAATTCGAGGGCTTTAAACAGGCCATCATCAACGAAAACGAAGAAAAATACGGAGCAGAAATCCGTGAAAAGTATGGTGCCAATGTAGTAGAAGCGTCCAACGCCCACATGAAAGGATTGACACAAATGCAATACAACCAAAGTGAAAGGCTGCGCCATGCATTAGAAGACGCATTACTATCAGCTATAAACATAGGCGACCCAGCCAGTGAAGCAGCCCAAAAAGCTTGCGATCTGCACAAAGAGTGGCTCAGCGTCTTTTATCCCCACTACACCAAGGAATATCATATAAGCTTAGGTGAAATGTATGTATCAGACGAACGATTTAGAGCGCATTATGATAAGCTCGCTCCAGGATGTGCAGAGTTCTTGCGGGATGCCATAAATATCTATTGTGAATAACATCTCACGCATACCCTTCATTTAGTCGGGGATACTTCTTAGTAACTCGCTTTTGAAGGATGATAGGAATGTTGGAAAAGATACTTCAAACAGGGCTTACATCTCTAATAGCCATAATTGCACTATTTATTCTTACTCGGATTATGGGCAAAAAGCAGATGGCACAGCTCAATTTTTTTGACTATGTAATCGGAATTTCAATTGGCTCCATAGCCTCGGAATACGCCGTTGTACGTGATATACATGCGGCGGAAGGACTGACCGCCATGTCAGTATTCACGCTGTTTTCTCTTATTCTTTCATATATAAGCATGAAAAGCTATAAGGGAAGAAAATTGTTGGATGGTTCTCCTGTAATTCTTATAGAAAACGGAAAAATCATAGATAAAAGTTTAAGAAAAACCCAAGTCAACATCAATGACTTGCTAGAAGAATGTAGGCAAAAAAACATTTTTGATATAGCTCAAGTTGAATTTGCAATATTAGAAACCAGTGGGCGGCTTAGTATACTGTCAAAATCCCAAAACCGCCCACTAACCCCAAAAGACATGGAAATCCCGGCCCCATATGAGGGGCTATGTACTAATATCGTAATTGATGGTAAAATTATCAATAAAAATGTAGATGAAGCATGGCTAATGGAAGAGCTTACAAAGCAAGGTATTTCAAGCTATAAGGATGTTTTGCTGGCCTATTTAGATACATCAGGAATCCTTCGTATCCATTATGCTTCAAAATAAGCAGAAGACATTAAACACCTAGGAGCGTATAAAATGAAGGTCAAGACATTTAATGCCAATGATATGAGACAAAATACTTACCTATACTATGATGAAGAGTCAGGTGAAGGGGTCTTTATTGATGCCGGATGCAGCAGTTCTGATATTGTCTCAGCTGATTTATTTATTAAAGAGAGTGTTCTCACTATAAAAGGTGTATTACTAACACATGGCCACTATGACCATATTATTGGTGCTGAGGGGATTAGAGGCATAGTATCTGCCCCTATTTACAGCCATGAAGCGGAGCTATCAATGCTTTCAACCCCCAGCATAAACCTTTCCACACGTATTGGGGGAAATTTGGTGGTTTTAGCGGAAAAAACTTTAAAAAATGGAGATGTTTTTTCCTTAAAAAATACCCAACTAAAGGTTTTACATGTACCCGGCCATACCTCTGGTGGGGTTTGTTACTATGATGAAATCAATGGAATATTGTTTTCTGGGGATATACTTTTCAAGGAGTCTATTGGCCGTTCGGATCTTCCAGGAGGTAATCATCAGGAGCTAGTAAAAAACATAGTTGAGAAGCTTTTCATCCTGCCTGATGACACGATTGTATATCCAGGACATGGGGCAAGTACTACAATAGGCCATGAAAAAAGTTGTAATCCATTTCTTGGTTAAGAGGCCGATTCTGAATTAATTCGCTATGCTATGAAAAATAGCCCTTATCTGATTCTCAACAACTTTGTTGGGGAGAATGGATAGGGGCTTTTTTGTTACCGTGATTTTTACGGAATCGGTTCCTACTACATAGTTGCCCTCCACACCCTGGAGGGAGATAAAACCTTCTTTTTCGTCGCCCGTCAGCTTACCGCCGAAAGCAGAAAGTTGCTGTTTTAGTTTTTCGAACGTGGCACTAATATTCCTGGGTTTATCCAGTAAAAATGAAAATGGCATAAGGTACCCCTTTATAATCCAATAGAATGAATGAGAAGATACCTAAGTTATATTCAGTCTGAGATAGAAGTGTGATTATAAGATTACACCTTAGAATAAAATTTTCCACGGGTAAATTCCATCTTTATTGTCTTGCGATGCATGTAAGCTTTTATTGTATTCCGTACATCATCAGCGCTTTCTGTAGTAAAAATCAACCGTCCATGGGTTATCCCTGCTTTTTCTACCTCTTTAAGCTTATCCGCCATAAAAATAGGCACAGAGTTATACAGTATATCCCCTTTGGCATAAAATCTCGCCCCAGTCCTATCCGTTACAGCACCACTAATTACTGGGTTTCCAACCTTCATCAGTGGTATCTTTCCATAAATCACAACTTCTGTATCCATACACTTCTTCATATCCCGTATCTGTGCGAGGTTCAACTCAGGGTGAAGGGTCGCCCGGTGTACCCCTAAGCTTTTCAGCACCGCAAGCGTAGAAGAATTAAAGCAATGCACAGAAAAATCCGTAACACAACCATCTATAATTTCTCCGTAAGAGCGAGCATAATCGTTTATCACATCAATTCCTAAATCTATGCAAGCCTGCTTTTGCTGGGCGGTCAGGCAAGTAGCAACAAACTTAATCAGCACGTTTGCGCCCCTTTCCATAGGGGTTTTTTAGATTCTCCATATACATTCCCGCTCTGTTGCCGGTGTAATATCCGTCGGTATATCCTCCGCGGTCAAATACCCCAAGCATCTTGGCCTTTTGCTTTTCGGTTAGATTCTTTCCATCCAAAACAGCACGATACGCGCCAACTACCGCCCGTACATAATCTTCGCCCTTCATACGGCCTTCGATTTTAAGTGAGGCAACCCCCATATCTGCCATTTCATCAATATAATCAATCAAGCATAAATCCTTCAAACTCAGAAGCACCCCGCTTTTTTTCCCAGATTTATAAGGCAGACGGCAGGGTTGAGCGCATTTTCCTCGGTTGGCGCTTCGCCCTCCAATAAAGCTACTCATCAGACATTGCCCGGAATAAGAGGAGCACAATGCCCCATGGACAAAAATCTCCAGTTCAACCGAAGTATTTGCGGCAATATTTCTTATTTCATCTCTGGAAAGCTCTCTAGCCATTACAACCCGCTTAAAACCCAGGCTGCCCAGCAGATTCACATCTTTTAATGTTTGGGCAGTCATTTGGGTGCTGGCATGTAAAATAGCATCCGGGTACTGTTTTTTTATTTCTGCTGCAAGTCCTAAATCCTGCACAATAAAAGCCGCCGCCCCAGCATGATATGCCTCACCAACTATGGTAAGAGCATCCTTTAGCTCTCTGTCTGTCATAAGGGTGTTGACTGCCAGATATACCTTTACGTCAGCATTGGCTGCATATTCAATTGCATAGCTTAGTTCACTTCCGTCAAAGTTCCCGGCAAATGCCCTTGCCGAAAATTTCCCAGCCCCTAGGTAAACTGCATCAGCACCGGCCTCTACCGCTGCCTTCAGGGTTTTTACATTCCCGCTAGGGGCAAGTAATTCTGGCTTTTTCATTTCGTTACACCTCCAGGGCTTAATTTTCATATTGCCCGGTTTTGCTTTAGATAAAATATCCACCCTCTGAAGGTAGGATATTTTTATTAAAGCAATCCCATAAATCCATATGAAGGTTCTTAATATAAGTAGCGCCCCGCTCCTTGTCTCGAATAATTAGCTCGTCAGGAAAATCACAGAATGGGACATTGATAAACACCCAATCAACTAAAGCGGTAAAAGCCCCTGTCATGGGGGCGGTACATATGACTTTGTCTTCACCGCAAATACGTTTTGCCACATCTCGTATACGGTTCTTTAGCCCATTTCCGAGAGCAGAGCCGAGATTTTCTATTGAGCCGTTTTTATGATGTACGGTGCATACATGATCCTGAGCTGTTACGTTAATCCAAATCCGAGCGTTTTCAAATACATACTCTGTAACAGGCTGAACTAGGTAATTGGTTGCGTGGGACGCGCTAAAGTAAACATCCGCGTCCTTTACTTTACCCTTTAAGACAATAGTATCAAAGGATTCGATATCATTGGCACGGTAACATTCCGCCTTGATATGATTTATATCAGCACATTCTTCCACACTGTCTCCCAAAAGGAAAAGCATGTTCTGGATATAATGGGCTGTAGCATTTGATAAAATGGAATCATAAATAAGATCACCCTGAGCCGATTTAATCTTCCCGGCCCAGCTAGTCCCCCTATTATAATACTTCCATCCTCTAGGCCAGCTTATATAGCTTCTCATACTCAAAGCCGTGCCAAATTCCCCGGCAATAATTCGCTTTTTCAAATCCTGCATCACCTCGGAATAGCACCACTGAAATCCTACCGCAAGTACTTTATCCTCCCGCAAAGCCTCTAGGCTCTCCATTGCATCCATTGATGGTACAAAAGGCTTTTCGCATATCACATGAGAATTATTCTCTAATGCGGTTTTACAATGCCCATAATGCAAATGAATAGGCGTACATACAATGGTAAAATCCGCGGAGTGGGCCGCAAAAAAATCCTCCATGCTATCAAAAACAGGCACAATGCCATTAAACCTATCATAACAAGGGGAGGCCGATGCATAAGGGTCTGCAATGCCCACCAATTCAAGCTCCCCATCAAACTCTCCACCGAGGAAGTATTCTACATAATTGACCCCATATCCCCCGGCTCCAACCAATAATGTCCGTAGTGGTTTTCTCATTCCAAATCCCTCCAATCAATGTGCATTATATCTCATTTGTATGTTATAGTCATGAAAACAAAGGAGGGATATGCTGCATGGAAAAAGGAAAGCACAGCAAATTCAATTACAAGTCATTGAAAGAACTTCAAACAGACATTGATGCCCTAGGCCTAGACTTAGGCTGCGATGAAGATTTAAGTATCTTATCGAATCCAGTACGCCTAGGCATCCACACCGCCCCCAATGCCCTAGTAGCCCACCCTATGGAAGGAGGCGACTCAGACGACCTAGGCGGCCCAAGCTACCTAACCTTCAGAAAATACGAACGCGCTGCCGCAGGAGGCTCAGGTCTTATCTGGTTAGAATCCGTAAGCGTAAACCATGAAGGCCGCTCCAACAAACGCCAACTGTTTATCAATGAAAAATCCCTACCGGGCTTTAAATATCTAGCCAACCGCATCTACAAACACGGCAACCCCATAACCATAGTTCAACTAAACCATAGCGGAAGATATAGCAAGCCAGACGGCCCATCTGCCCCAATGATAGCCAGCCACAAACCAGAACTAGATGAACGGCTTAAAATCGCACCAGATCACGAATTAATTACCGACAATTATCTGGATAGCCTAATAGACGACTTTGTAAAAGCCGCTCTATTAGTAAAAGAAGCGGGATTCCACGGCGTAGATATAAAAGCCTGCCACGGCTATCTACTACACGAACTACTATCTTGCTTCGACCGTGAAGGAAAATACGGCGGCATCTTCGAAAACCGCAGCGCCCTAATGCTGACAATCATAGATAAAGTAAGAGAAGCCATCCCAGACCCAAGCTTCATAATAGCCTCCCGTCTAAACCTATACGATGCGATGCCCATATCCAAGGGCTGGGGCCAAGACTCCGAAGACTACAAAAAAGTAGACCTAACCGAGCCGATAAAACTAGCCAAAGAATTAGTAAAGCGAAACGTAACCCTAATCAATATAACCATGGGCAACCCATACTATATCCCCCATATAAACCGCCCCTATGACCTAGGTGCCTACTACCCAGACGAAGCCCCACTAGAAGGTGTATACAGGCTAATCCACTACACCAGAGAAATGCAAAAAGCCGTACCAGAAGGGAAATTTGTAGGAGTAGGCTATAGCTGGCTACGCCAATTCTCCCCCCAAGTAGCCGCATGGATATTAAAAACAGGCGGAGCCGCCATGATAGGTTATGGCCGTCAATTCATAGCCTACCCAGAATACGCAAATGACATAATAAAAAATGGCGAACTAGACCGCCAAAAAGTCTGCATCTCCTGTAGCAAGTGCAGTATGCTAAAACGGGACGCAGGCACCTGCGGCTGTGTAGTACGCGACCAAGAAGCGTACCTACAGCTATACAAGGAGACATACCAATGAAAAGCCAATACCACACCCTAGTAATAGGCAGCGGCGCAGCAGGCTTCAATGCAGCCGACTGGCTATACGACCTAGGTGTACAAGACATAGCCCTAATCACAGAAGGCATAAACATGGGTACTTCCCGCAACACAGGCAGCGACAAGCAAACCTACTATAAGCTAACCCTAGCCGGAGACGAGCCAGACTCTGTCTGCGACATGGCAAGCACTCTATTCCAAGGGGGTAGTATGCATGGGGATACAGCCATGGTTCAGGCTGCCTGCTCCACAAAAGCCTTCATGAAACTGGTACGTCTAGGCCTTCCATTCCCAACCAACCAATACGGAGCATATGTAGGATACAAAACCGACCACGACCCAAAACAAAGGGCAACATCCTGCGGCCCACTAACCTCAAAATTCATGACTCAAGCCCTAGAAAAAGAAGTAATAAGAAAGGGCATAGAAATCCTAGACGGATACCGTGTAATAAAGCTGCTAACCCATAAAGGCAGAATCACGGGCTTAGTAGCATTAGGCCCAGCCGGCTACAAAACCCTCCAAGCCCAAAACATAATAATGGCCACAGGAGGCCCAGCCGGCATCTACGCCAACACTGTCTTCCCCAAAAGCCAAACCGGCGCCACAGGCCTAGCCCTAAACGCCGGAGCCCAAGCCTGTAACCTACAAGAATGGCAATACGGCTTAGCCAGCATAGACTTCCCCTGGAATGTATCAGGCACCTACCAACAAGTCCTACCCAAATACATCTCCATAGACTCCCAAGGAAACGAGCGCGAGTTTCTACCCCACTACTATACCGACCCCACAAAGGCCCTAGACAATGTGTTCCTAAAAGGCTATCAATGGCCCTTCGACATAAAAAAGATAGACGGCTCATCCCAGATAGACCTAATAGTAGCCAAAGAAAACGAACAGGGCCGCACAGTATACATGGACTTTAGGCAAAACCCCACAGGCCTAGACTACAACCGCCTATCCCCAGAAACCTACATTTACCTAGAAAAATCCAACGCCCTATTCGGCACCCCAATACAGCGCCTAGAAAAAATGAACCCAAAAGCTATAGCTCTATACAAAGCCAACGGCATAGACCTATACAACGAGCCTCTAAAAGTTGCCGTATGCGCCCAACACTGCAATGGTGGCATTGCAGTAGATATAAACTGGGAAAGCAATATAAAAGGCCTATACGTAATAGGCGAAGCCGCCGGAACCTTCGGTGTATACCGCCCAGGCGGCAGCGCCCTAAACGACACCCAGGTAGGAGCAATGCGGGCCGCCGAGCATATAGCACAAAAAAAGCCCGAAGCAGCAAAACCCACCCCAGACTTCGACACCCCAACAATCACATACAGCAATCAATCCAACCTAAGCACCAAACGCCAAGAAATCCAAGCCCGTATGAGCCGACACGCCGCTTATATAAGAGACCCAAAAGAAATGGCATCCCTTTTCGAGGAACTAATCCAGCTAAAAGAAAACTTCTTCAAAGAAATAACCATAGCATCCGAAAACGAACTCCTTAATCTATTCACCTTCCACGACACTCTAACCACACAAATAGCAGCCCTATCCGCCATGATATACGCAGCAAATGAAATAGGCAGCCGAGGCAGTGCCTTAGTAAAAGACCAGCCCCAGCCCTCAGATATCCACAATAACCAAGTAGTCATAACCGAAAACGACAAATCATATGTACAACCAGTACGCCCACTGCCACCCTGCGACGACTGGTTCGAAAATATTTATTCCAAGTAAGTAAACTAAGTAATCATATCTTTATACTGCCTCTTAACCTTCCCATCCAAAAGCACAGAAATAGCCTTTTCGGGGCAAATATTAATGCAGCGATAACACATAGTACAATTGTGGTTATGCACGATCTTTTCATCCCTAACAATAAAATTATCCATTGGGCAAACCCTAAGGCATAGCCCGCACTTAGTGCAATCATCATCTATGCTGACCGAGCGGTTTGCCCTTTTTTCTGTGGCCCCCATAAACAAAGTTTGCGGCACCCCAAGCAGCCACCCAACAAAGGTAAATCCACGCCTTTTGATTTTCCCGTTGTCAATATCCTGGCAAACCGATTCCACTCTCTTTCTTTCCCTTGCAAGGGCCTTCTTCAGACTCTTTTTACTTGCCAAAGGCAAAAAGAAAATATCATTCATATTATTGGGCATAAAAAAATGCTCTGTATAAATCACGTCAACATGGCCTTTGGGGAAAAGTCTAGCCAGTTTACGAGTCCCATCACCGGAAAGTATAAGCTGGGTACAAAAAATAATTATCTTCTTACCTTTCAATGCCTCCATATGCCGCGCCACAAATTCCCGCATAATCCGGGGCACACATGACATATACACCGGATAGCAAAACCCAATCACATCATGGCTCACTATCCTTTCATCGAAGTCAATGCCTTCTTCAATAGAATGACAGGGGATATCTTTGTTCTGGCAAAATAACTCGGCAATGTATTTCGAGTTACCAGTGCCTGAAAAATAGAACATTATCATAAACATGCTCCTTATTGATTATAGAATGGTTTCAGTATACCATTAATAAAAAGCGTCGGAGGATATATAAATAAACAACATTTTGAGCGGGAGTTAGCATTACATCCGCCGTTACAAATCTTAATGAATTTGGCCGCTTTGATAAACTGATTGCCTCGGTCGACAGGTCCAAAGCAAAAGCCTACTTTGAAAATATTGAAGGCATCACTATTTCTACTTTTACCACGAGCAGTAAATCGTCTATGCTATTATGGGATAAGTTCTAATCTTCTTGCATACATTGTTTAATAATGATCTCCGGGGAATAGCATGAAGAATGAACGAATTTTTGATTGCAAGCAGATTATTCAAATATGTCTTCTAGTAGCTTTGCTTGCTATTTCAGCAATCATAATTAAATCACTTCATGATAAAACATCTGATAATGAATACGCCAATGAAGTATGGGATTACAGAGACATTCTCACTCCTTTCAAGCCGACTAGAAGAGGATATTCAATTTTAGTTGATTTAGATATATTAACATTGACGCTTTATAAAGATGGCAATGAAGAAAGGCAATGGCCTATATCGGGTGGTACAATAGACAATCCGTCACCCATTGGCTCATGGATAGTTACTGACATAGAGAACTGGGGTTCAGGTTTTGGTGGAAGCTGGATTGGTTTAAATGTGCCATGGGGTCAATACGGAATACATGGGACTACACAACCATGGGCGGTTGGATGTTCCAATGTTTCTCACGGATGCATTCGAATGAGAAATGCAGACGTTGCAGAACTAAAAGAAATAATCTCTATAGGTATATTAGTACATGTCAAATATGATAATATCCCTTTTCGTATACTTGCAAAAGGTGAAATAGGCAGTGATATACTCGTGCTGCAAGTTATACTTATGCAGCTTGGCTATATTTCCGATATTCCAGATGGAAAGTTTGGTATGAGCACATTCAATGCGGTAATTCAATTCCAAATCGATGAAAATCTCAAGCCTGACGGGGTCGTAGGAATTCAAACATGGATTTTATTGCGAACACGCGTTGATGAATTATAGCCTTCTTACAACAAATAACAGTAATTTTTTTACTTTAAACAAAATAATCATTGAAAAGGGTAACGGGTTATGTTATTGTATTATACATAACCAGTTACCCTTTTATTTTGTAAAGGAGGATTAAAATGAAAATCACAGATATTGATATGCCAAGGCAAGCCTTTATTTATGCTGCCATTCACTTATTATCCAATCGCCTACAGACTGTAGGCAATAAACTTGACCCAACTATATCCGAAAAGCAGTGGTTTGTATTGGCAGCAGTATCAAAATATGCTGACACACCACCAAACATAGGTGACATCGCCAACAGCCTTGGAACATCAAGGCAAAATATCAAAAAAATAGCAAATATTTTAGAGCAGCGCGGTTTTTTGAAAATGAAAAAAGACGAGAACGACTTAAGAAACATTCAACTTTTTTTAACTGGAAAATGTATAGAGTATTTCAAAGGCCGTGAGCAGAAAGAAAGTGAATATATCGAAAGAATTTTTCATGGCATAGATGCCGAAATGCTTGATAACCTTTGTATGGGCATAAGTAAGTTAGTAGAAAATATAGATGCATTATTAGAAAGTGGCGTAAATGCGGAAAGGTAGCGTAAAAAGAAAATGATATGGGTTTTATGTTCTATTGCGATTATGGTCTTGGCCGTAATTATTTTTTTGCTAATTCCATATTCACCAATCAGAAGTAAATTTCAGCGAGACGTGCAAAGTCATTTAGAGCTATCATCAGCTATGTATACTGGGATTTTCACTAAAGAGGATACAGCATCCCTTCCCGAACCTGTACAGAATCATTTTAGGATGGCAGGATTGATTGGAAAGCCGATACCAAATAGCGTAAGAGCCTTTATGTCATCGGTGCCTTTATATGAAACCAACGATAAACCGCCGCTTAATATCGACTATACATTGTATTTGTTCGCAAGCCCTGTACGCCTAGCACATATCCAAACCTCCATGTTCGGCATACCCTTCGAAGGCTACGACAGCTCTCAAGAAGGCATTGGATTTATGAAAGGCGTGATAGGAAAAGTGTTCACGCTGTTCAATGTAGCAGGCCCAAATATGGATAGCGGACAGATTTTAACATGGCTGGGCGAAGCCCCTTTGCTCCCTTCAATATTCCTAAGCGAATATATAATATGGGAAACAATAGATGCCACAAGCGTCAGAGCTACCTTAAACTATAAAGGGGTGACTGGAAGCGGGGTTTATACATTTGACGAGAATGGATTCTTCCAATCTTTTCACACCAAAGGTAGAGCAAAAATAGACACTAATGGAAGTGTCGAATATATAGGATGGTCTGCAATGTATGACGAGTGGCAACAAGATGAGAACGGCACATGCGCTCCCTATTCGGTACGGGCTGTGTGGCATGAAAGCGGTGGTGACTTGGTATATTTTGCGTCAAGTGGTTTTGATGTTGTATACGACTAACAGACGGATCATATTCAACATGATAATGGAAGTGTTAACAACAAAAAACCCCACAATCATAATGATTACAGGGTTTTTGTAAGCTGAGCTGGAAGGATTTGAACCTTCGAATGCAGGAGTCAAAGTCCTGTGCCTTACCGCTTGGCGACAGCCCAATATTTAATTTTGCCTTTATCCGCGAAAGAGATGTCAGGCCAAGAGCTAATGGGGGGACTCAAACCCCCGGCCTGCTGATTACGAATCAGCTGCTCTATCATCTGAGCTACATTAGCGAAAAAAGACAATGTAACGCGCAAAGAAATATAGCAAAGATTTTTTAAGATGTCAATTGACAGTTTTACATTAAAAAAGGTAAACTCTCCCTAGAAAAGCAAATGGGCAACTTGCAACTTCAACGGACTTATAAATTATGCATAAAATTTAGTAAAAATCAAGAGCAAAATAAAATAGAAATGTAAAGAGAGTATGAGGAAGAAACTATGACTACCTCAGGTGATAATATCATTCAAGCCAATACTGCCATATCCGAAATAAATCAATATCTTAAAAACGATAGCGGCTTCGAGCGGCTTATGAGTGGCATGTTCGATTTATATAATCGATACGGCCGCTGTTTTAGTGCTGTTAGGCTTCCCAGGCCAAGCTTGGAGGAGGAAAGAGCCTTATCGGTCTTTTTTAAGAGGGACTATTATGATCAGGCTCTGATACGCATAGGCCTGGCAGAATTTGAGCGGCAAATCCAAAAGGTTTTTTCTTGTGAAGTAGGCCTTGATACGGTTCTTGTAGAGTATTTCGGTCGCCAGATATCTAGCCAAAATGACCATGTTTTAAGTGATTCTCATCGCTATAAGGATGCATTTACCAGGGCTATAAGAGATGATTTGTTGCCTAGGTTCGAAGATACTTATGCCGCTGTTTGGCTTAGGGAGATGCTGGCACATATGCGCCGCACTTACCGTTTATGGGCTGATCAGTTTCCACACGAGCCGGATAATGTGCTGGCAATGGTTACTGCTGTGTGTGAAGCCCTTAACGTACTGCCAGAAGGACAGCTTGTACGCCTTTCGGATTTTACAACAAAATATTTTGGTGACCCAAGGGCGCTGGATTATCATTCTCCCTATGGGCCATTATTTCTTAGAGCATTGGCGCATAAATATGACGCAGTCATCCCGGCAGTATTAGAGGATAGCATAAGATTGTATTTGCAAGCAGGTCTTTTGTCTGATGGAGTGCTTAGCCAAGTGACTCTTCGCGGCTTAAAGGCTGATGATGAAGCTTGTATCTTCTATGACCAGTTAGGCGAAGCCCATGTGCTTACTTTGGAAAATATATGCAGACTAGGTGAAGTTAAGGCCTATGGCGAAAAAGTGTTTATTGTGGAGAATCCCCATGTCTTTTCAGCTTTATGTGAAAGACTAAGTGGCTTTAATTGTACATTGGTGTGTGCAATGGACGGCTTAAATCCAGCACTAGAGTACTTGCTTGATCAGATGATTCTCTCTGGGGCGGTTTTGTATTATGCCGGAAACATTGATTATAAAGGGTTAACATTGGCAGACAAGATATATCTTCGATATGGGAAATCATTTATCCCTTGGCGCTATGGCCGGACTGATTATGAACTGCTTTTTACTGGTAGTGACTTCTTGCTTCCTGATGACCGCAAAGATTTAGCGATGCATAATGAGGAGTTGGCATCTTTGCTTTCACTCCTTAGAAAAAAAGGGAAATCAGCGTCTTCATTTCCTCTTGTTGGGGTATATGCTGAAGATATCATGGCAATTCTTGGACCTAGCGAGTTTAATCCACAAGAATAATAGTCCAGTAAGGAATATCATCATTGTCATAGCTGAGGCCAACTCCAGCACTTGAAAAGTTTGGATTAAATATATTGGCTTTGTGTCCTGGAGAACTGCTCCAGGCGGATAATACATCTTGTGGTGTTTCGTGTCCCATTGCGATATTGGCTCCTGCGTGAGAATATTCTATATGAAAACTATCCAGCAATTGAGCGGGATTACCATAGACAAGGCTCTCATGGTCAAATAATCCGTGATTTACCATCTCCTCTGATTTATATCGGGCTAGCCTAGTAACTTCCCAATTAAACGAAAGCGGTGGGATACCATTTGCCTGCCTTTCCTTATTAATGAATGTAATAAGCTCTACTTCAGGGCCATGATATTCATAAGACATGGCTGTGATAAAAATAAATATAAGCAAAATGGGCAGTAGTAAAGCAATCCTTTTCATACTCAACATCCTTTCGTGGTTGTAGTATGCCCATTTTCTATAAATATTTGCATATGAAAAAGATTATTTTGATGCTTTTAACTGAATATACTTAGGATTTTTTTGGTCAAAGGCTTGCAAAATAATTAGGAGGGTTTTTGGTGGAAAGAAAGGTAGAAGTTAAGATTTGTGGCAGGGATATTACATTGATATCCAACGAAGACGAAGCTCATCTGCAGCGTATAGCCCGCTACATAGACCAGAAAATGGCGGAGTTAACCGATGTAAACACTAGCGCGGCAATAGATGAACGGCTTCGTACTATGTTGCTTGCCCTGAATATTTCCAATGATTACTATAAAGCTGCAGACAGACTGGCTCGGGTTGAGGCTGAGCAGGAAAAATATATCAGCGAAATTGGACGTATGCAGCAAGAAGATATGCTATTAAAGGACAGATATCACGCCCAACAGGCAGAATATGCCAGGCTCCAAGCAGAAAATGCTCATCTTCTAGAAAAGTATGCCCGTCTGGAGGCGGATCATCAGGAGTTAATGGAGGCCTATACTAGCGACAACAAAATAGATAGGGCGCTATCTATGAATCGTAATGATCAGCGAAAGGTAGGACATAGATAATGAAAATAGATAAGATTTCTGCTCTTAGGGCTCTGATGAAAGATCGTGGTATTGATGCGTATATCATCCCTAGCGGTGATGCTCACTCCAGTGAGTATGTGGCTGAGTTTTGGCAGACTAGAGCATGGTTTTCTGGTTTTACCGGAAGCAATGGATTGGTTGTTATTACCAAGGATGAGGCTGGGCTCTGGACAGATGGACGATACTTTTTGCAGGCTGAAAGTCAGCTTGAAGGTTCAGGCATTAATCTGTTTAAAGTGGATTGTCCTGGTGTTCCTGACTTTAAAGAGTTCCTGGCGGATAAGTTACCTGAAGGTGGCAAGCTGGGGTTTGATGGCCGGGTTATAGATGTTAAGGAATATGAAGAGATATGTGAAGCTCTTGAATCAAAGGGTGTGACTTATGCCTACAGTGAGGATTTAGTGGGGCAGTTGTGGGAAGATCGTCCTTCCTTGCCTGTGGGGCAAGCCTTTGAGCATGAAATACGTTTTGCAGGGACTTCTGCGGCTGATAAGCTGGTAGCTGTACGGGCTAAAATGGCCGAAAATGAAGTGTGCGCTTACTTGGTCACGGCTTTGGATAGTATTGCGTGGCTTATGAATATCCGTGGGCATGATATTTCTTTTACACCGGTTGTGTATGCCTATGCACTAATCACTGACAAAGAGGCTCATGTTTTTATTGATAAGGCTAAAGTTTCTGGTTTTGCATCTAAACTGGATGCTCAAGGGTTCACTCTTCACGGATACGATGATTTTACTTCTTTCTTAGAAAAGTTGCCTACCGATGGAACATTGCTGTATGACCCTGGCAAAACTAGCGTGCAATTGGCGGAAGCCTTACCTTGTGGCATGGATGTAAAAAAGGATATGAAGACGGATATTATTACAGCATTAAAGGCTGCAAAGAGTGATGTAGAACTTAGAAATATTCGCAATGCCTATATTAAAGAAAGCGTTGCCCTTGTTGGTTTGGTTAAGTGGATTAAAGAGCACACAAATATAAGCTCCTTGACCGAGGGGGATATTGCAAGAAAAATTACGAGTCTGCGTCAAGAGCAGGCTGATTTCTTAGAGGATGGTTTTGTTACTATTGCTGCTTATGGTGCCAATGCGGCTCAGGCTCATTATAGCCCTGGGCCTGTGGGGGATAGTCTTAAGGCTGAGGGGTTCTTATTGGTGGATACAGGCGGACAATATCTTGACGGTACCACTGACACGACCCGCACAATTCCTATCGGCCCGATTACAGATGAAATGAAGCGGAATTTTACTTTGGTGTTAAAAGGGAATATTGGGCTTGCAAGGGCAGTATTCCCTGAGGGGACTAATGGGATACAATTGGATTCTTTTGCGCGGATGCCTCTATGGGAACATGGTTTAAATTATAGGCATGGAACGGGACATGGTATTGGTTATTGTCTTGGGGTTCATGAGGGGCCTCAGGGGATTTCTAAGAAGTCTGAAACTGAATTGGAGCCTGGGATGCTTTTAAGCAATGAGCCTGCGTTTTACCAGGATGGGCAATATGGAATCCGTACTGAGAATATTCTTGCGGTAGTAGAAAGAGAAAAAACAGAGTATGGGAATTTTTATGCCTTTGAGACTCTGACTTTTTGTCCGATTGATGTAAGTGCTATTGATATTTCTCTTATGAGCCCTGACGAAGTGACCTATCTTAATGATTATCATAAGAAGACATATGAGGTGCTGGCTCCTCTTCTTGGGGACGAAGATCGGACTTGGCTTTTAAATGAAACAAAACCTATAGGCTGATGGCGGGCAGTATAAGAAATCGTAAATCAGACAAGAAGCAGCAGCGTAATTTGGGTAGGCCTTTTGGGTTTACGATGGTGTTTGTGCTCTTATTTGCGTTGGTTTATACTTTTGTTTTTCCTAATACATCAGGTTTTGCTCCTGGCGACAATGAAATAATTGTCGCCTTTTTAGATGTTGGTCAAGGTGACAGTATACTTATATGGTCTAGGGATAACGCAGTGCTTATTGATGGTGGGGAATTTCGCCAGCGGGATGTTGTGATGGGGTATATAAGGCGGGCTGGGATTTCTAGGCTGGATTATGTAATTGCTACGCATCCTCATAGTGACCATATTGGTGGGCTTGTTGGGGTGCTTGGGCAAGTGGAAGTAGGGCAAGTGCTGATGCCTGATGTTGTACATACTACGGCTACTTTCGAGAATTTTATTAGTATTATTGAGAATAATCAGATATCTGTGGCATCTCCTGAGGTGGGAGAGAGGTTTCAGGCTGGGATTATTGAATTTATTGTGCTGGCACCTCAGCCTGTGGCTGGAAACTTGAATGATGCATCCTTGGTTGTGCGGATGCAGCATGGGGAGACGAGCTTTATTTTTACAGGAGACGCTGAGGCTGCCAGCGAGAGGGCAATGGTGGTATCAGGGCTAGATTTGAACTCTGATGTATTGAAGGTTGGGCATCATGGCAGCCGGACTTCTACTACTGCGGCTTTTTTGGATGCTGTTTCTCCTAGGGCAGCGGTTATTTCTGTGGGAGCTAATAATCAATTTGGACATCCACATGCTGATGTAATGACACGGCTTTACGAGCGAGGAATTGTGGTGTATCGTACTGATGATATGGGAACGATAATGATGGCTACTAATGGAGAGAAGATTGTACTAGTACAGTCGATGGAATAAATTATTGATAATGAATATTATTATGTGGTATTATTAGGCGGGGTTGTTCCCGCCTATTTTTATACGCATATATTATCTTAAAGGAGAGGACATCGTGATACGTAAAAATTTTACTGATTTGATAGGCAATACACCTATGATTGAGCTTGCTCGTTTTTGTGAGCATCGTAATTTGGATGCTATGTTGTATGGTAAGCTGGAGAGTGCAAATCCTGCTGGGAGTGTTAAAGACAGACTTGCATTGTCTATGATAAATGATGCCGAGGCTAGGGGGATTCTATCCCCTGCGTCTGTGATAATTGAAGCTACCAGCGGCAACACAGGAATTGGCCTTGCGGCTATTGCGGCAGCGCGTGGGTATAAGCTTATTCTTACTATGCCGGAAACCATGAGTTTGGAGCGCCGTAACTTACTAAGGGCATATGGTGCCCAGCTTGTGCTGACTGACGGCGCAAAGGGTATGGCTGGGGCTGTAGCAAAAGCAGAAGAGTTGGCAGATTCTACTCCTAATTCTTTTTTGACTAGGCAGTTTGCTAACCCGTCTAATCCAGCTATGCATTATAAGACCACTGGGCCTGAAATATGGGAGGCAACAGGGGGGAAACTTGATGTTTTTGTTGCAGGGGTAGGCACTGGGGGGACTATAACCGGGGCTGGAAGCTTTTTAAGAGAGAAGAACCCTGAGCTTCATATCATAGCAGTTGAGCCAGCCAGTTCTCCTGTATTATCGGGTGGAAGGCCGGGACCGCATAAAATACAAGGCATAGGAGCCGGATTTATCCCTGAAATTCTTAACACAAAAATATATGACGAAATTATAACCGTAGAAAATGATAATGCTTTAACCATCAGTAGAGAGCTGGCTAAAACAGAAGGGCTGCTAGTAGGCATATCCTCTGGAGCCGCTGCGTGGGCTGCGTCTGTTGCAGCTGCTAGGTTCCCAGGGAAGAATATTGTACTGATTTTGCCTGATACAGGGGAGAGGTATCTTTCTACAGAATTGTTTTCGTAGTAAAAAAAGGATGACATTATGACAGTAAAATCAACCATACAAGCAATAAGACAAAACGACCCAGCCATTCGAACTAACTTTGAAACCTGGTTATATCCAGGGTTATGGGCGATAATATACCATAAGTTGGCAAGTAGACTATACAGAGGAAAATGGTTCTTCCTTGCAAGGCTTGTATCTCAAAGAGCGCGACGCCGTACGGGGATCGAGATACATCCGGGGGCAACCATAGGCCAAGGCCTGTTTATAGACCACGGTTCAGGGGTGGTCATAGGTGAAACCTGTGTTATAGGGGATAATGTGCTTATATATCATGGGGTAACTTTGGGAGGTACAGGAAAAATTGGAGGCAAGCGCCATCCGACTGTTGGAGATAATGTAATAATCGGAGCCGGGGCGACTATACTTGGAAGCATAAAAATAGGCACTGGAGCGAAAATAGGTGCCGGTGCCATGGTCGTGAAAGATGTGCCTGATGGCACAACAGTAGTTGGAGAGCCGGGGCGGAATGTACAGACTGAGGCTTCGCTGCGGAATGAAATTGAATCGCTTAAGGAACGGATTGAATTATTAGAATCCGCAAAAAAATAACAATTATCTTAGCCATAGCTTGCGATATCTTCTGCATCATAGCCACTACCCACATTCTTTTGTTTCCGGCTGCCCAAGGTGGTATATAAGTTACGCCTTTAACATCTCCATAGCTATAGAAGCACTTCTACATTAATTGCATTGCTACTGTTTTCTTGGGAACAACATTTTTTATTCTTTCACTACTCTCCTTTTTGTTCCGGATTAGATCGTTTAAGAAAGCCGTGGCTTTTTCGCAGCCTTCTTGACTTATGGAATAGTACATCCATTTACCTTCCTTACGGGCAGATATAACTCCGTTTTTTATCAGAATCTTCATATGATGAGATAGTGTTGATTGGCTTATGCTGACTTGCTCTAATAAATCGCAGGCGCATTGCTCTCCATCTTGCAGTAGAGATACTATAAGTAGTCGTGTTTCATCGCTAAAAGCCTTGAAAATCCTTGCGCATTGTTGGTAGTTTGTTTTCATGCTTACCTCACATTGATATATATGGATATATCTATCATACCTCTAATACCGTATAGATAAAAGACCCTTGCTGCATTTGCAACAAGGGTCTTTTTGACTTATTGTTTAGTCTGTGGCAAGGCCTTTCTTCTTATAATATAGAAGGAATAACACGAACAATACAGCAAAATTGGCCAGGATTATCCCAATATAACTCATATAAGACTCGCCGTTATATATGGCTAACAGGCCCCTCATAGTTTGCTCTGAGAACAAATATTGAAGCACATTCCAGGCAGGTGACGTTGCTGGTATCGCAATAGGTAAGAAGATGAAAATAAGGGCGAAGGGTGCCACTACAGTTGAAGCCGCTGATTGAGTTCTAGTGGCTATGCCCACAATTGCGCCTATGGCGGCTACTGGCAATATGGCCACAGTGGTTATTATCATAAATGGACCTAGGGCAATGGCCTGTGATGCATCAAGCATAAAGAACAGCCCTAGTGTCACTATAGCCGTAAGTATCAGGTTTATTAGTAGTTTACTAATAAGAAAGTCTAGACCTGACACTGTAGAGGCCTTTAATACGCCCAGGGTCTGTTTTTCCTTTTCCTCAGCTATCATTACACAGATTATATTGGCACCGTTCATTAGAATGTTCATCTGTACAAACATTGCTACCAATTCCATTATAAAACCTTCTGCGGTTAGATTCATTACAAAGGCTACTATGGGAACGATTAGCAGGCCAGACAATACGAATACATTGTGCAGCAGACTTTTGGCGTCTTTGTGCATTATTGCATGAATTTTTCTAAAAGAAATCATTGTAGTCCCCTCCCTGTCAACTTTAGGAATATGGTTTCCAGGGTTGGTTCCTGGGTATGCATGGTTTCGATTTGGTCTTCTGATATAAGCTTTGCTATCTTTTCGCTGCTTTCTGGGGTTAGCTCCAGGTCTAGGGTTTCGTTATTTTTAAGTAGAATTTTTACCCGTTTTTCCTTGTTGTATTTTAGGCTTAGTTCTTCCAGGGTACCCATGTCCATGATTACACCTTCATTGAAAAGGCAGATGCGATCGCATAGTTTTGAGGCTTCTGTCATATCGTGAGTGGTTAGGAAGAATGTGGTGCCTCCTTCCTTCATTTCCATCATAAGTTTATGGATTTCTATTGTGGTGCTTGGGTCTAGGCCGCTGGTTGGCTCGTCTAGGAAAAGAACTTTAGGGTTATGCAACAGCGCACGAGCCAGCACCAGGCGCTGCTTCATACCTCTTGAAAATTTCTTTACTTGCTTTTTCATGTCGTCTTTTAGGCCTACTTTTTCTAGTAAGCTGGGGATTTTCTTCACGTCTACGTCTAAGATTTTAGCGAATACTAATAGGTTGTCATAGGCGTTAATGTTTTCATACAGGCCCGAGTTGTCGGATACTATGCCGATTTGCTGGTAGCTTTCGTGGTTTAGTGTGGTGGTGTCCCGGCCTAGTATTGTGGCTGTACCGCTGTCTTGGCGTAATTGGCCGGTTAGCAGTTTGATGGTGGTGGTTTTGCCTGCACCGCTTGGCCCTAGGAAACCTATGATTTCTCCTTCTTCTATGGAGATACATAGGTCGTTTATGACCTTTTTAGTGCCAAAACTCTTGCTTAGATTGTTTACTTGAATTGCCATGTTGTGCTTTGCCTCCTATTTTCAATTTGCGTGGTTTGTTTAAAGATTTTCACGCAAGCTTATTGCCGCATTTTCCACAGAATTTATCTGTAGACTTACCCGGGGCTTGGCACCCGGTACATATTTTGCCTGTGCTAGACTGAATGGATGATTTTTCTATTAAGGCTTCAATAAACTCTTCTGCCGTTAGAGGAATATCGGGTTCCTCTGGCTGTTCTGGTTCCGGTTCAAGTTCTACTTCCTGCTCAGGAGGGGGGTCTGTGTCTATTAGGGCTTGAACGAAATCCTCTGCGGTTAGCTCTACAACAGATTCATCTGCGTCTATTTCTTCTTCAGCTTCTGGTGTTGCTAAAATATCTCCTAAGTCTTCCGATGTAAGAACTCTTATCTCTATTTCCTCTTCAGGCTCTTCTTCCGGTTCATCTTCTGGCTCTGGTTCTGGCATATTAAGTACTGCCCTAAATAGAGTTGCGTCTGGCTCTTCCAATAATTTTTTCAAGGTTTTAACCGTTTTGACTTCTGGTTCCGAATCTACCGGTTCTAAGACGGGCACAATAATGGCCAGTTCTGCTTCTAAGGCTTCCAGTATATCGTCTGGGGTTATAATTTCTGGCTGTGGGCGATCTAATATTTCTGTATGTCCCGCAAAGTCCAGCACTGTGATAATTGTGCGGCCTACCAGGATGTCGTCACCAACGGTTATCGGGTATGGCACTCCAGGTTTAAGCCATGTATCACCTATGCTTACACCATTTTGAGAATTGGTATCGGTGATTGTGAGCTTGCCGTTTACAAGCTCCAGTATGGCATGGCGAGGGCTTATGCTTTTATCGTTAAGTTTGAAGCTGCTTTGTACGCTGCCTATTTCTACTGGGAAGCTTCTCAGTTCTAGTGTTGTTACATTCTCATCTGATAATATTGACAGATTTATCCATTCATTTGAAGGCAATGGGGAAATAAAAGGCTCTTCTGGGGCGATATAAGGTAGGGGTATTGGGATATCTACCTCTAAGAAGTCCTCATCCGACTGCATTTCTTCGGTTTGGCGGCGCTTTCTTTTATCCGGGTCTTGGAAGAAAGCCCGGTATAAAGTACTCCGCCTTTTTTGGGGTTTTTGGATTGGTCGGGCGCTCATTGCTTCCCCCTAGTTTGTAAATACTTTCATGGCAGTGCGTGCCTCGTGTAGTAGTTTCTCTATATCTATGGTTTTGTATTCACCTTTTTCGTATAGTACCTGGCCTCGGCAGATGGTCATTTCCACATCTCGGCCTGTGGTTGAGTAGGCTAGGTTTAATATGGGATCATAACAGGCTGATTGACGAGGCGTATCGAAGTCTATCAATATGATATCCGCATCATAGCCAGTAGCTATCATTCCGCTTTCATGGGCACGGCCTTGAGCCTTTGCGCCTCCTGTAGTAGCCATTTCCAGTACCGTATGTGCCGGTGCCGCGGTTGGGTCATTTTGGGCATATTTTTGCAGCAGGGATGCCATTTTTATTTCTTCGAATAGGTCATGGGAGTTGTTTGATGCCATGCCATCGGTACCAAGACTTACGTTGACTCCGGCATTTTTCATTTTGCATATTGGGGCAAGGCCACTTGCCAGCTTTAGGTTGGATAAGGGATTATGGGCAATATGTGTGCCTTTTTCCGCCAGGATTTTCATATCCTCTTCGGTTACCCATACACCGTGTGCGGCAACACATGGGAAATCCAAAACCCCATGATTACTAAACACCTGAGTAGGTGTCTGGCCATAAGTAGCAATGCAATTATCCTGTTCTGTTTTGGTTTCTGATAGATGAATATGAAGCCCTAGATCATGTTTCGCGGCAAAGTCTGTGACTTGCTGCCATGCAGGGGCAAAAGATGTATAAACACCATGTATTGATGCCTCTATTTTAATGCGTCCGTCGCTTTTATTGTGGAATCGGTTTATGGCGTCCAGAGACTGAGAGTATACATTGTCTTTATGGAAGTCATAAGTATCCTTGTCCAGTCCGATTACGGCATTGCAGACATTAGCAAGTACCCCGGCTTCATATGCGGCATTGGCCACTTCATCCATAAAGAAGTACATATCAGAAAAAGCTATGGTGCCAGAGGCAATCATCTCGGCTATGGCCAGCATTGTACCAGTATGAGTGAGCTTCGGGGTGAGTTTACGTTCTGCCGGAAAGATGTAATTAAAAAGCCAATCCTCTAGGGCTCGGTCATTGGCATAGCCTCTAAGTAAGGTCATTGCGGCGTGGGTATGACAGTTGTATAAACCGGGCATAAGAACCTTATTTGTGCCGTCAATGGTACGGGAAGCTATTGGCGCAGGTTCAATCGTGGGCTGGATATATGTGATTTTCCGACCATTGATGCCGATATTTACATTGCGTAATATGGGTACTACTGGGTTCATAGTTACGGCGGTGATATTTTTGAAAAGCAAGTCCATGATTCTCATCCTTTGTAAAAAGCGTTTTGGATAGTTTATCCTATCACGCTGTTAATAGGAAGGGTTGTGGAACACGGGGATAATTATTATTCAAAATGAAGATATCCTTGCGAGGCTATGAAAAAACAGGTAATCTGCCTAATAAAAAGGAGCAAATCATTTGCGCAATTTGACCCTTCTTACAGATTTTTATGAATTAACCATGATGCAGGCGTATTATCACGCTGAGGTCAACACAGGTCGCAGACAAACCGCTGCGTTTGATATGTTCTACAGAGAAAATCCATGCGGAAATGGATATGCTGTAGCCGCAGGCCTCGCCCAACTAATCGAGTATATCAACAATCTTCATTTCAATGATGATGACATAGCCTACCTTCGCTCTACCGGAGCCTTTGGTGAGGCTTTTTTAGATTTTCTAAAGACGTTTCGTTTTACAGGGGACATCTACGCTGTGCCTGAGGGAACCGTAGTTTTCCCAGGTGAGCCTCTTATTCGCGTAACAGGCACTTTAATCGAAGGCCAGCTAATAGAAACCGCAATGCTGAACATCATCAACCACCAAAGTCTAATCGCAACCAAAGCTGCCCGCGTATGCTGGGCCGCGGGTGGGGATAGGGTATTGGAATTTGGCCTTAGGCGCGCCCAAGGGCCGGATGCTGGGCTTTATGGCGCGCGGGCGGCAATAATCGGAGGCTGTCATGGCACCAGCAATGTACTTGCAGGGCAGCTTTTTGATGTGCCCGTGCGAGGAACCCATGCCCATAGCTGGATTATGAGCTTTGAAACGGAGTTGGAAGCCTTTAGATACTACGCTAATCTATATCCCCAGGCCTGTATTTTGCTGGTGGATACCTATGATACTTTGCGCTCCGGGGTGCCCAATGCTATTAAGGTATTTACAGAGATGCGTGATGCCGGGATACCACTCAACCAGTACGGCATACGCCTGGATAGCGGAGACTTAGCCTATCTTTCAAAAATGGCACGCCAAATGCTGGATGAGGCCGGATTCCACGATGCGTTTATCAGTGCCTCTAATGATTTAGATGAGTATCTTATTGCTGAGCTAAAAGCACAAGGTGCTCAGATTACTGTGTGGGGCGTTGGCACTCATCTTATAACCTCCAAAGAAAATCCGGCTTTTGGCGGGGTGTATAAGCTGGTAGCGTTGTCTTCCAAAGGCGAGCCATGGCAGCCTAAGATTAAAATCAGCGAAGACCCGATAAAAGTGACAAATCCCGGCGTAAAGAAAATTTTCCGTCTGTATGATGCCAAAACCGGAAAAATGAAGGCTGATTTGATTACCCTAGCAGATGAAACTATAGATAACGAAAAAGATCTAACTATATTTGACCAATTGGCAACATGGAAACGTATGACATTGAAGGCAAAAACATTTACCGTGCGGGAGCTCTTGATGCCTGTATTTGAGAATGGAAAATGTGTCTATCCGGAGCTAAGCGTATCAGAAATCCAAAAATATGCCGAAGAAGAGCGGAATACTCTTTGGGAAGAGCATAAAAGGTTGGTGCGGCCTCAGACTATGCCTGTAGACTTGTCGCAGAAATTGTATGATCTAAAACAGAGTTTGATAATAAGCGTAAGGTAGGGAGGGTAAGTGTGAAACATCCGCATAGCGGATTTTCATACCAACCAATTTGTTCCGCCGACGAAGGAGGCATGAATTAATTTATGCAAAACCTTATTTCAAAGCTAGAAAACAAAAAAGGCTTTAATCTCAATATGATAATCGGCTGTGATGGTTTCGTAGATGAAATCATCCACTTAGTAGACAAACGCCAAGATCACGCTAACTATACCCGTATCCCCACGATAGCCGAATATGGTCAGCGTATAAGCCGCGCAGCGGGGCTTTCCACCAACATCGAAATGGTATCCGTACAAACAAAGCTGGGAGGCAACGGCCCTATTCTTTCCAATGCGCTTATAGAATATGGAGTTGACCTTATATACGTAGGTGCATTGGGTAAACCGGACATCCATCCGGTATTCAAGCCTATGGCAGCCAAAGCCAAAGCTATTTACAGCCTAATAAACGCAGCCGGAACCGATGCATTAGAATTTGAAGATGGCAAAATAATGATGGGAAAACACTCATCCTTAAACGACCTAACCTGGGAAGTATTCAAAAGCGGATTAGGCGGCCCGGAGAGCATAGCAAAGCTAATCAATGAAAGCCATCTTTTCGGTATGGAAAATTGGACTATGATGGCCCATATGAGCGAAATATGGGAAGGGCTAATAAATGAGGTGCTTCCACTACTGGAAAACCGTGAAACAAAGCCACTGGCTTTCTTTGATTTAGCCGACCCGGAAAAACGCACCGCCGACGATTTGCTAAAAGCCGTAAGGCTTATAGGAAAGTTCGAAGGCAAATTCCGCGCAATCTTAGGCCTTAATGAAAAAGAAATCTACCAAGTAGCCCAAGTTTTGGGGGTTGAAGTAAAAGACGCTCCAGACGCAGAAAAACTGAAAAACACAGTAATTGAAACCCATAAACGCCTAGGTATCTACTGCTTGATGGTACATCCGGTACGCTCTGCCTGCTGTGCAATCGGTGACGAGTACTTCACAATAGATGGCCCATATTGCCAAAAACCAAAGCTAACCACCGGGGCAGGGGACAACTTAAACTCCGGTTTCTGCCTAGGTCAAGCACTAGACCTTAACCCACTAGAGTCTCTAACCTTGGGAGTAGCCACATCAGGCTTCTATGTCCGTAACGCCAAAAGCCCAACTTTTGATGAAGTTATTGAGTTCATAAAATCTTGGGATAGAGGAGATGTGTAATGCCAATAGGAGACATAAAGGCAACCGCAAAGCGTAAGGCCAAAGATAAAGTAGTGAAAACCGCAAAACGCAAGATTAGTGGCAACAGTAGGGGAAGAAGAAAATCCCCAGCAATATTAATACTGCTTCTGGTGTTAGTCGTAGGTGCTGTTGGCGCACTGTGGTATTTCGGTTTCTTAGACGATATTATCGATAGCTTTGTAGGAGAGTCGGCTCCCGCCATAGTAGCTGTTGATGGGCAGCTAGAGATACATTTCATAGATGTAGGCCAAGCCGATGCAACCCTTATTATTTCAGATGGATATACAATGCTGATAGACGCAGGTAGCCGTAATTCCGGCCCCCGTGTAGTGGAATACCTGCAAAATCTAGGTATAACTAAGCTTACTTATGTTGTAGCCACACACCCACACGAAGACCATATCGGTGGGATGGACTTAGTACTCAATGGTTTCCAGATAGGCCAGGTACTTCTTCCTGATGTCTCTCACACCACCCGCACATACGAGCGCATGATTGAAGCAATAGAGAACCATCAGATATCCACATCTGCCCCAGTGGCAGGCCATACCTTTAATATGGGCGGCGCAATCTTCACGGTAATCCATCCCAATGCCGACAACTATCGTAACCTCAACGACTGGTCATTATCCCTACGCATGGCCTTTGGCAATGTAAGTATGGTAACAACGGGAGACGCAGAAGCCCTGGCCGAAAGGGAAATAATTGACGCCGGTCACTATCTTCGCGCGGATATACTGCGCCTGGGCCACCATGGAAGCCGTACCAGTACCACACAGGAGTTCCTAGACGCGGTGTCTCCCTCCATTGCAATAATCCAAGTAGGAGAAGGCAACAGATACGGCCATCCACACCCTGAGGTAATGGAAAGATTATACGCCGCCAATCTCCGCATCTACAGAAACGACCTACACGGAGATATAATACTAACCACAGATGGAACAGAAATTAATATAACAACAGAAAGGGCCAGCTAATGACCTATATAATCGATAGAATAGAAGACGGAATAGCCGTAATGGAATGTAAAGCCACAGGAGAAATAATAGAAATCCCAAAGGCAGACCTGCCCAAAAACGCAAGAGAAGGGCAAATCCTACAAACCACTGAAGATGGATTTGTAGTAGACAAAGAAGCAACCAAAAGGCGCCGAGATGAAATGAGAGAACGCTTAAATAAAATTTTGAATAAGTAAAACTGATTAAATTCATAATTTTAGCTTAGAATCTGTTAAAAGTTCCCTCTCAGAGATATATTGATTATTATCAATGTATATTTCCAGTAAATAATCCCACCTCAGATATTCTACTGCCTGATTAATGGTAGTATTCTGAGGTAGGATTATTTTTTTTCTTGGCAATGAATCCTTCTTAGATTTGAGAGCTTGTATACATTCCCAGTATAAGTAAGTAGGCAGCTCCTTATTCTTTTTCCGAATATAAAACCCGGCACATAAAAGGGTCATATTCCAAGGGTAAAGCACCACCTGCACCAACCCAAACCCCATAAGTATGCCCCCAACTACTATCCCAACTTTAATCAAAACTCGGTTAGCCCTAATAATCCCTATACGATTTCCGAGAAACAGCTGCGCTATCCGTCCTCCATCAAGGGGAAACACAGGCAAAAGATTAAACCCACAAAGCACAATATTAATAATAAAAATATCTGACTGGCCTAAAGTCAATGCGCCAAAAGCAATAGCAGCATTAATCAGCGGCCCAGCCAGATATATCATATATCGATGTTTGTCGATTTTATGAACCCAGGCACTAAAGCCAACCAAGCTTAGCTTGACTTTATTCACTTTGCCTCCGGTTATCTTCACCATCCCAATATGAGCCAACTCATGAATTAAAATGGAAGCGGCCGCTACAATAAACGCTACCATGACAAAGGCGCAAGAATATTATCCCGCTCAGGCAAATCCACATATCCGGCAGGATCAACATACTGCCCATATCGAAACAACCCATAATGCAAATGAGGCCCGGTAGACCGCCCGGTATTGCCGGAATAAGCTACTCTCTGCCCTTGATACACCTCGTCCCCCACGGTTACAATAACGCGATGAAGATGTGCCATAAAACTAATATACCCATCAGGATGTGCCATTCTAAGGAATTTACCAAAAGTAGGAGATGTGCCAACGGCCATCACCGTTCCTTCCCTTGGTGCTACAATAGGAGTACCTACAGGTGCCGCAATATCAATCCCATCATGAAACTCCCGTCGTCCTGTTACAGGGCTGTACCTAAGTCCTCCAGGGGAGGTTATTATCCCCTCTATGGGGTTAATCCATAAAGGTGCTTCCGGTATCTCATCATATATTTCCCCACGTATTTCTTCAAATATCTCTAATCCCACAGTCCCGGAGTATCCGGTGGCTCCGGGACTGTAGGGTTTGATGCCTCATCCACCACCGGCTCTTCTTCATATTCAAAAAAATCTTCATCTAAAACATTTTCAAAAACATCTTCATCGGTAACTACTTCTTCAAAAACTTCTTCCGTCACTGGCTCTACACCGTCTTCCCATCCAAGCCATTCTGATCCAAAGCGCCTTACATCCGCTACCAGCTCGTCCAGAGTCTCAGATCCGGAAAGCACCTGCTGTATGCCTCCCCTCAGAACCACCGCCGGAGGGATATTGGTCATCCCGGCCACCAGCACAAACACGAAAGCAATCCCGCTAAGGATACACTGCATAATCAAAGTCTCGCCACGAGATATAGCCTCGGTTGCCTCTTCTTGCTGATAAGTTGAATATTCGTTTTCACGTTCATGACGGGGCGGTGTCACACGCCTATAAGGTACCCTGTCCAAAAACTCACCTCCATTTTTTCAAAGATATGCCTCGAATTGAAAAATATGCATAATTCTTCGAACACGGGGGAACCTATAGCGAACGACATTGAGAAACGTGAAAGAAATATTTTTCCCGCTGACGAAGGAGGCGTGAATTAATAGCATGAGAAAATGGATGCTGGTAACTTTCATTCTGATAATATTCCCATGTTTGACAGTAAAAGCCACTAATGTTACTTTGGAAATAGATGAAACCATTGGAATAATCTTAGACTTCACCAATGATTTCCTATATATATCTGGAGACGCTCTAACCCCGATGGGTTTAAACGAGGGTACAATCCAGTTAGGCGACGCCCCAATTTATGACTTGCTAACAGGTTTGCCAGTACACGCCGAGAAGATAGAGCTAGGAGCAGAAGTTCGAATAGCCTATTTCTATGTACCTGAAGAAATACCCCAGGCCGTAACCATCTGGCTATACCCAAACCATGAAGAAGCTGCAGTTTTCACAACCACAGTAAGCGACAACATCCACTATACTCCCGATTATTGCGTGTTTCTATCAGCAGACGGCCGCTTCCGCATTACCCTAACCCATGACACAACAATATATGACCCAACCCAAGGGTTCTTAACTCCAGAAGAAATAGAACCGGGCCAGATGTTTTTTATTTGGGTGGATATACTAACAGCCTCAAGCCCGGCACAAGTTTACCCAGAAAAGGTAGTGAGAATATGTCAGTTGCAGTGATAATAGCCGCCAGTGGAAGCGGCTTACGCCTAGGTGGCGATATCCCAAAGCAATTTCAGATGCTAGGCACAAAGCCCATATTAGCCCACACCATATCCGCATTTAAGCAGACTTATGTAAATGAAATAATAATTGCCGCCCCAGAAGACTACGTACAATATACCCAAGAAATCGCCCCAGGCTGCACAGTAGTAGCCGGAGGCGAAAACCGAGCCACAAGCGTATTAAAAGCGCTAAAGCAGCTACCTGCCACGACGGAAATTGTACTAATCCATGACGGAGTACGCCCTTTTGTAACCCCTGAGGTAATAAAAGCCGTAACCAAAAAGGCTAAAACCCACAAAGCTGCGATAGCTGGCATACCTCTAACCGACACGATTAAGGAAGTAGATAAAGCAGGCAGAGTAACAGCTACCCCAAATCGGGAACTAATCTGGCGCATCCAAACCCCCCAAGGCTTTGAGTATCCCCTAATAATGGAAGCCTATGCCCAAGGAGAAAGCGATGGCGTTCTTCCCTATGTAACCGACGACAGCACTTTGGTAGAGCGCCTGGGTACTCCGGTTCACATGGTAAATGGCCACCCAAGCAACATAAAAATCACCACTCAAGAAGACTTGCTACTAGGATCGCTTTTATCCAAATCATCGGGACAAAGGGAGACTTAATTATGAAGCATATAATCATGTATACAGATGGAGCCTGCAGTGGAAACCCAGGCCCCGGCGGCTACGGCGTAGTGCTGCTACATAACAATCACAGAAAAGAACTATCGGGAGCCGACCCTCAAACCACTAACAACCGCATGGAAATGCTGGCAGCGATAATAGGCCTGGAAGCTCTAAATCAATCCTGTAAAGTAGATATTTATTCAGACTCTAAATACCTAGTGGAAGCCATACAAAAAGGCTGGGCAATCCGCTGGAAACAGAATAACTGGATGCGTAATAAAAAAGACCCGGCACTTAACCCAGATCTCTGGGAAAGGTTGTTAAACTTATTATCAAAACATCAAGTAAACTTCCACTGGGTAAAGGGCCACGCAGGTAACCCAGAAAACGAACGCTGCGACGTCCTGGCTAGGGCAGCAATAGAAAAATTAGTGGCAAAAAATAACATGTAAAACCTGCCCTTGACATAATTCAAAACCCATTATATAATCACCGTCGCGTCACAAGATTTAGATAATCAACATGAACATCGTTCAGGTAGGATTACTAATGGCCCGTTGGTCAAGCGGTTAAGACACGGCCCTTTCACGGCTGAAACAGGGGTTCGATTCCCCTACGGGTCAAGATAATTCATCAGCCGCCTAGCACTCATAGCTAGGCGGCTTTTTCATTGGGTTTTCCACAGTCTCCCCATTTATCCAGCTTAAATCTGTGGAAAACCTATAATTTCCACTTGACTAGCATATTCGCCTCTCATGCCGAATTTTGTTGGTTTGTCAAGTAAAACTTATACACAATTTCCCGTAATAACTTTATCCACAATATAGAAAAGCCCGTAATTACTAGGTTTTCCCCATGTCGAAATTGGGAAATCCAGCAATTGCGGGCTTTTTTTTTTTCGATTTTGGTGGAAAAACCGTTGGGAAATATCCACGTTATCCTGTGGAAAACGTGGATAACTATCTTTTTAGTAACCATTCCCCAACAAAATTCACATCTCCAGCCCCCATAGTAATCAACAGGTCCTGGGACATAAGTTTTCCACGTAATTTTGCTTCTGCATCTTCTAAGCTATCGTAGCTTTCTCCTCCAACTTTATCGGCTAGCATTGCAGATGAAATACTAGGGTCAAAGGGCTCACGAGCCGCATAAATAGGTACAAACATGGTTTCATCCGCATCAATAAAAGCCTGAGTAAACTCATCAAAGAGATCTCTCGTGCGTGTATAGGTATGGGGTTGGAACAGGCATATAATCCGGCGGTTTGGATATGCGTCCCTTGCGGCGGCCAGGCAGGCCTTTATTTCTGTGGGATGGTGGGCGTAATCATCTATTATTATCGCGCCGCCAAATTCACCTTTATACTCATAGCGGCGTTTTACACCCACGATTTGTGACAGTGCTGTAGCTATAACATCAGCTCGTATCTTAAGTTCCTGAGCTATAGCAAAAGCAGCCAAGGCATTATGCATATTGTATTTCCCTGGAAGTGGCAGGCTCACTCTGGCTTGCAAATCCGAGCCTTTCATTACATTAAAGGCTGGTGGATGTATGTTTCCTACCCAATACTGCTTAGATAATCGGGAGGTGTTAAAGGTTACTACTCTGCATTTAAGGTCGGCAGTAATTTTATCAAAGCCTTGTATATCTTCGTTAATAATCAGTACCCCACTAGGTCGGATATTTCTGGCAAACTTTGCAAAAGCTTCTATTATGGCATCCATTGAACCATAGAAGTCCATATGGTCCGGATCCATATTTAGTATTGCTCCAATTTGTGGGTGGAAATGATGGAAACTGTTGCTGTACTCGCAGGCCTCTAAAATAAAATATGGAGAGTTTCCTACATAATAATTAATGCTGCCATTGATATACCCTCCTATATTAACTGTAGGGTCTAAGCCGGCAGTTTGAGTTATTGCGGTTACCAAAGCGGTTGTACTTGTTTTACCATGAGAGCCTGCGATACATACGGCGTATTCATAATCTTTTAGCATTAACCCCAAAAGTTCTGCCCGCACGATGGTGCGTATCCCTAATCTTGCTGCAGCTACCCGTTCCAGATTTTCAGGCTTTATGGCAGCAGTGTAAACCACCAAATCAATATCTGGTGTAATATTTTTTTCATCACAACCGATTCTTACATCTATGCCTACAGATGTTAAGCGGTCAGTAGCAACAGAGGTTTTCCAATCAGAGCCTCTTACTTCAAATCCATCCTTTGCCAATATTTCGGCAAGGCCACTCATGCTAATGCCGCCAATTCCGATAAAATAAATACACTTAACATCTCCTAAATGAACATGTTTCCTCATAATTCGCCTCCTTTTAAGTTTCTTACCTTTCTTATTTTGTGATTGCAATCCCATAAGAAGGCAAGATTTTTTTATATATTCCTACATATAAATATATGATATTCCAACTTCTTCCGCAAATATTTCTGCGAAATATACATACACATGTGTGAAAAGTTACCTTCTTATGGTATGATAGTCCTAAATTAATTAATTTAGTCAGAGGTGGGTGGTTTTATGCGAAAGAAAGAAATGATCGCAATGCTCCTTGCCGGCGGGCAGGGTAGCCGCCTTGGTGTGCTTACCGCAACTAAAGCCAAACCGGCGGTATCTTTTGGCGGCAAATACAGAGTAATCGATTTTCCCATGTCCAACTGCATCAACTCTGGTGTGGATACAGTTGGGGTTTTAACCCAGTATCAACCACTACAGCTAAATCAGCACATAGGTATCGGCATCCCCTGGGATTTAGATAGGCGGCTAGGCGGTGTAACCATTCTAGCACCACATCTAAAATCTGACCAAGGGGATTGGTACACAGGTACAGCCAATGCCATCTATCAAAATGTAGAATTCATCGAAAGCTATAACCCAGACTATGTGTTAATACTTTCTGGTGATCATATCTATAAGATGAACTATGCAAAAATGCTGGATTTCCACAAGGAAAAAAAATCTGATGTAACCATAGCGGCTCTGGAAGTGCCATGGGAAGAGGCAAGCCGCTTTGGTCTAATGAACGTACACGATGACAGTCGTATCTTTGAGTTTGAAGAAAAACCTCAAAACCCCAAAAGCAACCTAGCCAATATGGGAATATATATATTCAACTGGCCTGTTTTGCGGGATGCACTTGAGCGAGATAGTCATATTCACAATAACTCAGATTTTGGTATGCATGTGCTTCCGATGCTTTTAAGCGATGGCGCCAAGATGTGCGCCTATCCATTTGGAGAATATTGGATGGACGTAGGCACAATAGAATCCTATTGGTCAGCAAACATGGACTTAGTAAAAACCGTACCGGAGTTTAATCTTTACGAAGACTTCGACAAAATCTACACAGACGCAGATCATCAACCCCCAATGTACACCGGCCCCGATGCTAAAGTCCAGGCTACCCTTTTATCAGAGGGTTGCGAGGTGTACGGCGAGGTTTATAACTCAGTCTTGGGTCCTATGGTAATAGTTGAAGCCGGGGCGGTGGTGCGGGATTCTATTCTAATGGAAAACTGCTATGTCGGACGAAACACTCGCCTAACCAGGGTAATAGCCGATGCTGATTGCTCTATAGGTGAAGATGTTGTAATAGGCGAAGGAGAAAACACCATAAACGCCGAAAAGCCCAAGCTTTACAATACAGGTATTACAGTACTAGGGGAACATACAGAAATACCCGACAAAGTAAGCATAGGCAAAAACTGCGTAGTATATGGCCCAACTGTACCTTACGACTACCCAGACGGCAGGCTGGAAAGCGGCCAAAGCATACTGCGCGACCCCCATATGGAAGGAGTGGAAGAATGAAAGCCGTAGGTATAATTCTAGCCGGAGGCAAAAACGAACGCCTCCAAGAGCTAACTACCATCAGAGCCACTTCAGCCATTCCTGTAGGTAGCTGCTATAGAGCCATTGACTTTCCTCTTAGTAATATGACCAATTCAGGTATAAAAAAGGTAGCGGTAATAACCCAGTATAATTCCCGCTCCCTACACGACCATTTATCCTCTCCAAAATGGTGGGACTTAGGTAGTAAGCAAGGTGGATTGTTCATCCTCTCACCCTTCCTCTCAAGCGATAACTCCGCATGGTTTAGAGGAACAGCAGACTCTATTCACCAGAACTTGACCTTCTTAAAGCGCAGCCAAGAAGAATACGTTGTAATTTCTTCTGGAGATTGCGTATACAAAATGGATTATAACGAAATGCTGGCATACCACCTACGTAAAGGTGCTGACATCACTATTGCGTACCGCCGCGTACCCGACGATGATGATATCCGTATGTATGGCGTAATGGAATTAGATGAGCACGAGCGTATGCAAGACCTAGAAGAAAAGCCCCTCGAGCCTCAATCTGACCTAGCTAGTATTGGGGTATATATAATGAAACGCCAGCTTCTTATAGATCTAATACAAACCATAGTGCCTGAAGGCCGATACGAGCTGGTGCGTGACCTATTCGCCAGATATCGTAAGCGCCTTAAAATCTACGGCTACCGTTTTGACGGCTATTGGCGCAACCTAAACAGTATTCATAGCTACTTCGATTGCAATATGGACTTTCTGCACCGAGATATACGCAATCTGTTTATGACTACTTTTCCATATATCAAAACCAAGCCCAAAGATGAACCCCCTGCAAAATACAACGCCGGAGCCACAGTTATCAACTGTCTAGCAGGTAGTGGCGCTATACTAAACGGTTATGCCAACAGAAGCATAATATTCCGCAAGGTATTCGCTGGGGAAGGCTCTCATATCAGTAATGCAATCATTATGGAAGGCAGTGAAATTGGTAGAGGCTGTGTTGTAGAACACGCAATTATTGATAAGGATGTTATTATTCCTGAAGGCGAACGGGTTATTGGGACAGTGGATGCCCCGGTAATTGTGCCTAAAGTACGATTGTAGAGGGTATTCTAATGCCGATTCCACAATGGAGTCGGCTTTTTATCTCTTTTGCAACATCAATGTGAGAATGATATAGTATCCATGTAGCAAAGGAAGGGGTCGAATTTTATGCAAGCAGTAAAAGCATACTATGATGATGGGAAGTTTGTTCCGCTAAAACCAATTACAATACCCAAAGGTAGTCAGGCAATTGTCACAATATTGGATTTTCCTGAAAATAAGTCAGAAGATAGTTATAAAACTAGATCCAATGATTCCCGCATCCAGTGGCTAAATCAATTAGAATCTGCCATTGAACTGTCAATGAACGAAGAACTGCCAGATATCTATTTTCAGCGTTCCAAAAGTATGAATCCTCCTCTTGACTTAAAGGATTAGGAGGGTGCTATGATTTATGTGTTGGATACAAACATTGTCATACGCTATCTGCGAAATGACTCTAATGTGCGAACTAATTTAAGGAAAGTTATCACGCAAAACCACGATATAATCATCCCCCAAGTTGTAGATTATGAAATAAGTCGTGGATTTCGCATCGCATCAGCGCCAAGGAAAGAGGCTAATTATCAAATTCTTTTGCAAGAATGTGAAGTTGCCAAAATGAATGTGCATGCTTGGAAATATGCTGCTCTGGTTTACGAAACCTTATATCGAAAAGGTTTTACCGTAGGAGAGATAGATATACTTATTGGAGCCTTCTGTATATTGAATGGGTATACCCTTGTAACAAATAATACTGACGATTTTATTAATATGGACGGAATTAGTTTAGTTGATTGGTCACTGTCGTAATAATACTAGTTTCTAAAAAAAGCGCCTGCATAAGTCAAAAATGGCTTACTCAGGTGCTTTTTATTATAGTATTATTTGAAATTGTGTTTAATTTAAAAAAATATAGTCTGTGTTGATTTATGTACTGTAAAGCATTATATTGTTGATTTATCAATGTTAATGGTATAGAATTGTCATAACAACGAGGGGTGATTATACGATGCTAATAGCTAGAAAAGGGAGGGTATATGATGAAAAAATACATTAAGCACTTGATAATAGCTGGAGCAACAATTACCGCTGCTTTAATCACTGGTATTGCTGGTTATTTTTCGTATAGTGCCGGAAACAGTCGTGGCTTTGATGAGGGCATAAATCAAGGTGCAGCCAGTGTTGTGAATGAGATATCCATTATTCTCGGGTCAGTTGACCCGACAATGCAGTCTGTAGAAGTAATATCGCAAGAAATTACAGAGCATCAAGCCGATTTGACTAGATTGCAAGAGCAACTATTAATTGCAGAACAAGAGCTTGAACAAATAGCTGAGTTTCAAAACCAGATTGATGGTTTAATTAGTGAAAACGATGCACTAAAGGAAGAAATTCGTCTATTAGTTGAGCAAAATACTGAGCAGATTCGTGAATATGAAGATCATATTGCTGCTCTTGAGGCAGAAAATGCAGAGCTGAGAATAAGAATAAGTGCGAACACTAGTGGCAATAATGTGCCCGCTATAGGCAATAGGGCTATTTTTTGGGAAGAAGTCCCTCCTTTTGAATCTAACCACGTGCGTGAACCAAATGTGAATGTATTAGTTGCAGGTAATAGAGTTGAAAACGCGCTCGAATTTAGAGGCGGTGCTAGTGCATGGACACGGCATAATCTTAACAATCAGTACAGGATTTTAAATGCATATATTGGTCGATTGGATGGCACGCGTCGAGAACAAAGTACATTCATATTCTTTGGCGATGGACGTGAAATATATAGAATTATAGTTGGAGTAAATGATATGCCGCGCTCATTTACTCTTAATGTAGAAGGCGTTGTACAATTAATGATTGAACAACATATTCATTCGCGATGGGAATCAAGTGTTGTTATTTTCGATGCGTGGATTGAATAGAAGCATAAGAGAGTAAGAAAATAGATAAATTAGCACTATGTTGTTTCGATGTGTTGCATATTTTTGAAGGTGGCTTTGGTAAATCTTGAAGCCGCCTTTTTTAATGCGAGTAGTAAAAAGATATACATACCACAGAGCGAATGTTCCGTTACATAAGATTTTCACTTTTTGACTATTTTATTTTGGAGAAATATAACCTTGTATCTGTAAAGTCTTCTCTGTACCTGTTTTACATTTTTGCCCTGGTTTCATCCCATATGCTTATGATAAATCCGCATCTGGAGGTGTCGGAAGGGATATGGAATTATTTCACTATAGTAGGATATAGGCTTATTCTCTTGATTGCGATGGATAAATTTGTTAGTCAGTTTAAGAAAGATGATAGTAGGATTAAGGCATATGAGGAAGAACAGGAGAAGGGTGATATAAAGTGAAGTTTATGATTAAGGATGTTATTATTCCTGAAGGTGAACGGGTTATTGGGACAGTAGATGCCCCAGTAATTGTGCCTAAGAAGAGGCTGTAGTTAAGTCTTTAAACCAATACAGCACCTACATAAGTTAAAAACAGCTTATGTGGGTGTTTTTAAATGCATTGTAAAAAGTATTGACAAAAATATATCACGTCTTATGCTGTGCATATATAGCGAATTAATTCGCTACATCAACAAGCTAAGCAAAAGTATGCAATAGATTAAAGGAGAGCACAATGACAATAAAAAAAGCCTGGTCATATTTCCTTATGGGACTATGGACATTAGTGGGTGCGGCTGCATTTGGGGTGATAACATACTGGGTTATATGGCATTTTGCCGAAGGGGATATGCTTTTTGCCTATATATTAAATGGGGCGACCATTATATCTGTGATAATCGAAGATAAAGTAAGGCTATATCTTTTCCCTAGGCGTAAGAAAAAGCCTTTTAAGAATAGAATCCTTGCCTTTTACTTTGACTATTTTATTTTGGAGAAATATAACCTTGTATCTGTAAAGTCTTCTTTGTACCTGTTTTACATTTTTGCCCTGGTTTCATCCCATATGCTTATGATAAATCCACATCTGGAGGTGTCGGAAGGGATACGGAACTATTTCACTACAGTAGGGTATGGACTTATTCTCTTGATTGCGGTGGATAAATTTGTTAGTCAGTTTAAGAAAGATGATCGACGGATTAAAACGTATGAAGAGGAGCAGGTACAATGACGCAAACTAAGAAATATAATACTTTAGACATATTTATGTTTGTGCTATATATCTTAACTTTTCCTGTGATACTTGCCTTTTTGTATTACTCTATATCTGGTTTTTTATCTGATGAGGTAGTATTTAGAGTTAGATGGCTTGTATCTATCCTCGCAACGCTTTTACTTTATGTTTTTGGATTGATATCTTTAGGTCGGCGTGGAATATTGCCACATCTTTTTGATAAATGCCCAAAGACCATGGGTCTAGATTTACTTCCTTATTCGCCTATATATTATGCTCGATACGTAGCAATTATCTGTTTGCCGTTTTCCATTTCGATTTTAATGAGTAATGGCGGTTGGTTATTCGAGCTGGATAATTGGGCGAGGGCAGGAGTGAATCTTTGGCGGGTATTAATTGTAGGGGTCATAATTGACAATGCCAGAACCCTTTGGATGCATGGATGAAACTCTCCTATATTGAATGTCTGTAAGTATTATCAATTATCAAGAAATATTGAGATGAAGTTGAAATATATAAAGGTGACTTTGAGAAAATCTTGAAGCCGCCTTTTTTAATGCGAGTAGTAAAAAGATATACATACCACAGAACGAATGTTCCGTTACATAAGATTTTCACCTAGGGTAAAATATGTTCGAAGAACATACAAAGGGGAAATCAATTGCATGAGTCAAAATACCAATAAAAGCAAAGATGAAATAATAATCAAAGGTGCCAGAGGCAATAATCTTAAAAATGTAGACTTAACCATCCCACGGAACCAAATGGTAGTATTTACTGGCCTTAGTGGCTCAGGCAAGACTTCTCTAGCCTTTGACACCATATACGCCGAAGGCCAACGTAGATATGTAGAATCGCTTTCCGCATACGCCCGCCAGTTCCTTGGGCAGATGGAAAAGCCTGACGTTGATTTCATCGAAGGCCTTAGCCCCGCCATTTCTATCGACCAAAAAACCACCAGCCAAAATCCCCGCTCCACCGTAGGTACTGTCACAGAGATATATGACTACCTGCGCCTGCTATTTGCTCGTGTAGGCATCCCTCATTGTCATATCTGCGGCAAAGTCGTGGAGCGGCAAACCGTTGACCAAATCGTAGATAGGATTTTAACTTTTGCGGAAAATACTCGACTTCAAGTTCTAGCACCTGTAGTTCGTGCCCGCAAGGGCGAGCATACAAAGCTGCTGGAAGACGCCCGTCGTTCCGGATATGTACGCGCCCGTATAGACGGGATTATTTACGACCTTGGCGAAACCATACAATTAGAAAAAAATAAGAAGCACACGATAGATATAGTAATCGACAGGATTGTCATACGAGAAGGAATACAAAAACGCCTATCAGAATCCATTGAAGCGGCTATGGTTCTTACTGGGGGCTTGCTGATTATGAATGTCCAGGAAAAAGACTCTGATGCTGCCCAGGATATTACCTTCAGCCAAAATTTCGCCTGCACAGACTGCGGGGTAAGTCTTTCGGAAATAGAGCCTAGGATGTTCTCTTTTAATAATCCAGCCGGAGCCTGTGGTGATTGCGCCGGCCTTGGGGTGAAGCTGATTTTCGACCCAGAACTTATCGTTCCTAATCCGGCGCTCTCAATAGCACAAGGTGCTATTGCAGCGCCGGGCTGGAACGCTATCAAAGACGAGAACAGTGGCGCACGTGGGATAATGCGGGCATTAAGTGAGACATATAATTTTGACTTAGCAACTCCTTACGAAGATTTGCCTTCTTCCATCCAAGACATAATCATGAACGGCACAGATAAGAAGCTAAACATCACATACCAAAGTCAAGATGGAACCCAGAGGTCATACTCATATACCCACGAAGGTATTATTAACAGCCAGTGGAGGCGGTATAAGGAGACTTCGTCTAATTACATGAAACAAGAATACGAGGCTTTTATGACCAGTATCAGCTGCCCTGCCTGTACAGGGCGGCGGCTTAAGCCAGAAGTACTTGCAATCACTGTCGGAGATTTGAATATCTCACAGGTTACGGATATGACTATTGGGGATGTGCAGGAGTTCTTTATATCTCTTACCCTTACAGCAACTCAGTTAATAATAGCCGGGCCTATTTTAAAAGAAATCCACGCCCGCACAGGTTTTCTTATGGATGTCGGTCTGGATTATCTTACTCTTGGCCGTGCTGCCGGCTCTCTTTCCGGTGGTGAAGCCCAACGGATTCGCCTCGCTACCCAAATAGGATCCGGACTGGTTGGGGTGGTCTACATCTTAGACGAGCCTAGCATCGGCCTGCACCAGCGAGACAATGGCCGCTTACTAAAAACCCTCCGCCATCTTACAGATATCGGCAACACCCTAATTGTAGTAGAGCACGACACAGATACAATGGAAGCTTCAGACTATATCGTTGACATTGGTCCGGGTGCTGGCGTACATGGAGGTGAAGTGGTTTATGCAGGGAAGATAAAAGGCCTCCTTTCTTGCAAGCGCTCAATAACCGGCCAGTATCTTAGCGGAAAGCTGAAAATAGAAACCCCATCCACACGCCGTGCGGCAGGAGATCGTCGTTTATGCGTAACCGGAGCTTCGGAAAACAACCTGCAAAATATTGACGCTGAAATCCCACTAGGGATATTCACATGCGTAACTGGTGTAAGCGGCTCAGGAAAAAGCTCTCTAGTAAACGAAATACTATATAAACGTCTAGCAAGAGACTTAAACCGTGCCAAAACCAAACCGGGCCGACACAACGATATTACGGGCCTAGAGCATCTGGACAAAATAATCAACATTGACCAAAGCCCCATAGGCCGCACACCCCGTTCTAACCCAGCCACCTACACAGGCTTATTTGACCTGGTGCGCGATGTATTTGCTCAAGTGCCGGAGGCAAAAGTGCGAGGCTACCAAAAAGGCCGCTTCAGCTTCAATATAAAAGGAGGCAGATGCGAGGCTTGCTCCGGTGACGGAATAATAAAAATAGAGATGCACTTCTTGCCAGATGTATATGTACCCTGCGAAGTCTGCCACGGCAAGCGTTATAACCGTGAGACCCTAGAAGTAAAATACAAAGGAAAATCCATATCAGATGTGCTGGATATGACTGTAGAGGATGCCTTGACATTCTTCGAAAGTCTTCCCCGCCTGCGGGACAAGCTCCAAACCTTGTACGATGTAGGCTTGACCTATGTAAAGCTAGGCCAGTCCTCTACCACCCTATCCGGGGGCGAAGCCCAGCGGGTAAAATTGGCAACAGAACTAAGCCGCCGCGCTACTGGCAAAACCCTATACGTACTGGATGAGCCAACCACAGGACTACACGCCGCCGATGTCCACAGGCTAATAGAGATTCTTCAAAAGCTTACCGACTGGGGCAACACAGTAGTAGTAATTGAGCACAATCTGGATATGATAAAAACTGCCGACCATATAATTGACCTAGGTCCAGAGGGGGGGAGAGGCGGCGGTACGATAGTAGCAAGCGGCACCCCTGAAGAAGTAGCAAGATGCGAAGGCTCCTTTACAGGCATGTTTTTGAAAGATGTTTTGTAGGCAAAATGTCACGATGATAATGAGAAAACCAAGAAAGTAACACTAAGGAGGAAAATTGATGAAAACAAAAGAAGTACTGCTACTGCTAACGGATTACTGGGCAGACTGGGAAGCCTGCCATGCAATTGTAGGCATAAATATGGCTGATGAATACACAGTAAAAACAATAGCCATAGACAATAAGCCCAAGATATCCATAGGCGGAATGCGAGCCGAAATAGACCATTCTATATCGGATTATCAGGACTTTAGTAACACAGCAATGATAATCCTAACAGGAAGTTTCTCATGGGGAGAAAACCCATACAACGAAATCGCGGACTTCATAAAAAAAGCCCGTAAGGCCAACGTTCCAATAGCCGCAATATGTGGCGCAACTATTTTCCTGGCAAAACACGGCTTCTTAAATGAAATAAAACACACAGGAGATACATCAGATTACTTTGAAGAAGAACTTAAAGATGAGCCAGGCTATAAAGGCCACGACAATTTCTCAGTAGCGCAATGCGTAAACGATGGCGGATTCATAACCGCCAATGAAACCGCATCTCTAGATTTCGCCCGAGAAATCTTCCGAGTACTAAAAACGGAAGACGATGATGAAATCGACTGGTGGTACAACAATCATAAACACGGTCTTTCATCATAACATTAAAAACCACCTGCTTATTTAGTAGGTGGTTTTGCGTGGTATCATGCTTCGCGGATTGATACAGTTATAGTCCCATCCTGCACCGAAGACTGAATCACAATTGGGAAAGACTTTTCATTTTTAAATTTAAAATCAATACCACCATAGGATGTGGCGGCTTCTTCCCCTTCATTTGCATAAGTTACAGGTCGAGAATGATCGTGTCTTTCGGTTATTGTCATTCCGGCGTTATCTGCCGCTATGGATAGAGTAGTAGATACTTGGCAAACCCCACCCCCAAAGCCCTTTTCTTTTTCACCATCAACAAATACTACGCTCTCTTTATATCCCCGCCTTTCAATTGTAGGGCCTACAGTTTCGTTATAAGAAAAGGTTTCTCCAGGCTGAACAACATGGCCGTTGATGGTATTACTGGCACGGGTGATATTTGTTTTGCGGTTTTCGTCATCGGCATTAAAGTTTGTGCTATGGGTTGCAAGTTCCTGCTTCGATGTCATCGTCGCCGCTACTTCTTTTATAGGCGCTTGGCTAATAGTTGTAGATGAAGGAAACGGTGTTGGGCGTGGCGTATGCGCCGACTGCGGCGTAGCCGCTTGCGATGTAATCTCTTGTGATGTAATCGCTTGCGATGTTATCACTTGCGATGTAATCGCCTGCGGTATAGTCGTTGTTTGTGGTATTGCCGTCGGTTGTGGTGTAGCTGCCACATATTCCCGTATTTCTATAGCCGGAGATGGGGTAGGAGCCAGAACTGTCGATGGTCTAAGATTTTCCCTAGGAGTATTTTGATAGGTGGATCTGCGCTGTATCACAGACCGCTGAGGTGTAGTGGTTCTTCTTTCTGTATATCTTGTGGTTGTGTTACTACATGCTGTAAATAATAAAATTATTGCAGCTGCAATAAAAAATGAAAGCTTTCTCATATTCATATTACATCCTCCTCAATAAAAAAGCATACCAGCTGGTATGCTTTTATTATGCGATTAACATTTACATATATGCCATGTAATTACTGGGCTGGACGTTTTCCGAACATTAACGCAATTATCATTCCTGCAAAAAAGGCAATAACACCAAATACCACAAGCCCTGCGGTCATTCTATCCACACTATAATAGGTATCAGGGTTGGCAAATACGGCAAAAATAGTACCAATTACCATCCCCAGAATTGCAAAATAGGTAATAGTAAAATGTTTTTTTAGTAAAATGGAAATCAGCTTAGAAGCAAGTAGTATCCCGGCAACTATCCCAAGCCCCAAAGGAATCCCTATTTCCAATATAGGCATCAATAATACAAAATCAAAAGGTGTACGCAGATAATCCGTTATAAGTGCTATCGTATGCATCACCGTTGACAATAACCCAAACAGCATCAATACCATTGCTCCGCTAACACCAGGCACAATAAGAGCCGCTGCCGCTGCCATCCCGCCAACAAAAAGCAAAATAGCAAATCCCCAGCTAAAATCCCCAGCTGCCTCAACATTAGGAGTAGGCACCACCACCGCCAGGACAATAATTGCAGCGGCAGCAATAACAGCAACAATGTAATAAAAGGGCTTCTTCCCATCCTTGGAAATAGCCTGGTTATGAATAAATGGAATCCCCCCAGCCACAAGCCCTGCTATAAGCGCACTTGTCTGAAAAGAAAACCGCTCAAAAAAACCATCCAACACAGTCCCAATAACCAAAATTCCAATAACCATACCAATGCCTACAGGCACCAAAAACAGCAGCGCTTTCTTTGTCTCGGTAAAAAGAGTGTTAATAGACTCTATAAGTCTGTCATATACCCGAAAAATAACTGCCAAGGTAGCCCCGCTGATGCCGGGTACAATATTGGCAGCCCCAAGGGCAAGGCCGGTAAGTAATAAAAATAAAAATTGCAAATCAGTCACTTCCTTTATATTTATATTAGTCTAATACTTGCAGGCGAAAAATATGCTCCAAAGTCAATGTCTATCATTATACGACAAATTACCGCCCTGGAATAACAAAAATAAAATAAATATAAAAATTCTTGACAAAATCACTCACCAATATATAATCATCTTAATAGTTTGTTAATAGATTATTAATAATTGAATGGAGCTACATATGATTAAACAGTTTGCAAAAGATTTATTAAGGAAAAAAGGATTACGTTATCTATTCGCAGGAGTTATCGCATGTGGAATGTTTATTTTCATGGGACAGATGGCATTGGCCAATACTTATGTAACAGTTACCGGTTCTACGGTAAATGTACGATCTAGCCCAGAGGTTAATGAAAATAATAGAATTACAACCGTATCCCGTGGTATAACCCTAAGAGTTGTGGAAGTATCGGGTGACTTCCTTAGAGCATATGTGCCAGAAATAGGCTATGCGTATGTTGCTCGAGAATGGGTAAGTTTTTATCAAACCGCAGGTACCGTTACAGCCCCAGCCGTGTGGATATACGATCTTCCAGATACCTACTATGGCACACCTATTAGTATGGCCACTGAGTCAGAGATTTTTACAGTAGTTTCATATTACGGTAACTGGTACGGAATAATGTACGAAGGGGAACTAGCCTTTATAGAACGACATCATATGGATGTCCCAAGTGTTATAGCAGTACCCCCGGCACGTTTTTCAACCTCTTCTGATAATACAGTCATTGATGAAATAATTGCAAGGGCGATAAACTACCTTGGCACGCCTTATCGTTGGGGTGGTACTGGGCCCAGCGGTTTTGACTGCTCCGGTTTTGTGATTTATGTACTTAGCCCCTTTGGGGTGAATCTTCCTAGACGGTCTAGGGATATGGCTTCAAGCGGAGCGCATGTTGCCCGCAGTGACGTTATGCCTGGTGACTTGTTATTCTTTGCCACAGCGGGTGGGCGTACTGTTTCTCATGTAGGTATGTATATAGGCGGCGGGCAATTTATCCATTCATCTTCTTCGCGTAGCGGCGGCGTTATTATTAGCAATCTCCACAGCGCATATTACACCCGGACTTTTGTAACCGCGAGAAGAGTGTTGTAGTGATTCCATAAAAATAACATAATAAAAATCCTCAGAAGCCTGATTTTCTGAGGATTTTTTGTTGTTGTTATAAGAAATTAACGCAATAATCATTTTCATGTAATGAAAAACGCATTATAGTATTCCAAACCAGTTAATTGTGTGATAGAATCCTATCCAAGTTACATTATTCTATGACTAAGTTACACTTGCGCAGATAAAGGAGTGGTTTTATGTATTACAAAAACAAGGAAAGACGGAATAAGTTTGGGAAGGCGGTGCAAAAGCGTACAAAGTTCCTAGCTGCTTTTATCTTTGCCCTTATTGTTACTGCCGCTGCAGTATTTGCCATTTCAGGTAACACTGAAGACGAATACTACGACGAAAATCTACTCACTTCAATAACCATAACAAGAGGACAGAGTATCCAAGATATTTTACCAGATACACCTCAAACAACAGGCTATAGATTTTCTCACTGGTCACAGGAACCAGATGGCGCCCCCTTTGATTTCCGGCAGCAGCTTATAGAGGAAACTACGTTTTATGCAATATGGGTTGCTGACAACAATACATATGACAACAGAAATCAAGATTTCATAGGAGAGGCTCCTTACTCTTTATATGGTGAAGATGATGAAGAACAGGGTCATGCTTATGCCCCTGATTATTCCTTTGAAGAAAGTGACTATGATTATTCCCACGGATATGAACACGATGAATACGATTATGGCTATTCACGCGGCTATTATCAGGACGCATATGACTATGATTATAATCACGATGAACATTCTCACGATGGTTATTATGGTGAGCATTATTATTATGATGGCTACAGTGCTATTAATGCCCATGAATTATTAGACGACTACGAAGTTGGTGAACATGAGCATACCAATCAAGATTATGATTATAGCTATGATGGTTATGATAATGATCAGGATAGCTATGATTATGCCCACAGTTATTATCATGATGAGTATAATTATGATGAAGATTATAGCTATTACGAATATGGATATACCCATGAGCCTCAGCATCTTGACACCAACATCTACGAGAATTTCTATGCGGAAGATGAGACTATCATCATTAGGTTTATGTGGAACCATGGAGGTACATGGGCAGGTATTCCCAACATTGATGATCTTACCGATATCAACATCAATTTAGATAATCGAGGAAATGTTTCAGTTTATCCAAATGTAGAACACAGTGTTATCCTTGATGGGGATTATATCCACATCTCTCTTCCTAGGGCTTTTGACATTGAAGACATCGCTATTATTTTGCCTTTAAATTGGACTTATTACATCGATTATGAAGTGGAAGAAATAGAAGCGTTTTATGAACATAACGCTTACGGTGAAATTGTGCGAGCGGAGGCCACACAAAGAACAAACACAATAATCACAGTAAACCACGATATCCTAAGTCGATTAGATAGATCCGTAGGTATTGTACCTTTTGCGTCCGGCGCTCCTGCCGGGTTCGAAATCCGTACCCTTGCCTATCCATTTGATAATGGAGCGTGGCTTTACGCCGTAGGCGCAAACTCCGCGGGTGTCAATCGAGTTGTTGTTGTGCCACAAGATGTTGAGTTTCTTAGCGTTGTGGCTCTTTCAGGTAACCGTCACGTTATAATCGTTAGCCAAGGTACTAACCTGAATGGTACTGTTGATAACCATAGTGCGCCTGGAACTGTCTTTACTGTAACCTATACAGGTACCAGTGGGCGCCATTTTACTGTTGCCAATAATACTACTTTGACATTAAGCCATGTAATTCTTGATGGGGATGTGATTATCCCATCTACATCCCATCTACGCGGTGGGATTACTGTAGCTGCCGGTGGGCATTTGAACATGCTTTCCGGTAGTGTAATCCGCAATAGCCGTATTAATGGTGGTGGTGGTGTACTCTTAAACGGTACAACAGGAACATTCACCATGAGTGGAAACGCAAGTATTACAGGAAATTCCTCCGGTAACTCTGGCGGTGGTGTACAAGTTGCAAGTACCCGTTCCATTACCATGGGAGGTAGTGCAAGTATTACTAACAACGTAGCCGCCACTAATGGCGGTGGTGTCGCACTCAACGCTAATGGTGGTCAATTAACAATAAATAGCGGTATCATCTCCGGTAACACAGCAAACGGGGCTGGTGCTGGGCAAGGCGGTGGGGGTGTATTCCTTGCAAGCGGTGCCAATAGCCGTGTCTACTTTAACGGTGGTTCTATTATTAATAACCACTCTGCCGGCAACGGCGGAGGTATTTTCACAACTGATTTTACTTATGGTGCCTTGCCTTCTGGAACACATTTCCCTCAGTTGCATATTGCTGGCGCTGCAAACTTTAATGGTAACACTGCAGGAAACGGTGGATTTACCCCTCCTGCTAATGCGGTAGCCAATACCAATATCGCTATAACGGCTCAGCGTTCTGGCGGTTTTGCTCACGCTCTTAATAATTTGGATATAAATTTTATGCCAGGAGACTGGCTGCGTCTTAATTCTTTGATTTTAACCACAACCCAGCCGAATCCTGGGCGCATTGTTATACATCCGGCGTCTGCCAGTGTAACGCCGGGTATGGCTGCTGACGGCATTACTTATAACTTTGTAATTTCTGATCCAGGCAGTGGAAGTGTAATCACAACACTTCCACTGGCTGGAGGGGCAACGGTACACAATATCACTGTATCTCGCCATGTTACCATTGAAGCAGCTCCTGGTGCTAATATTTCATTGCGGATGCCTGTCCCGGGAAGCCCCAACACTCCATCAATTGCCCCATGGGAAACCACACGAACAACACTAGAAAGACATTTTACTATTGCAAATGGTGGGCTTTTGACGATTGGCGGCGGTTCAGGCTCCGGCAATATTACTCTTGACGGCAACGCTGGCTTACTGGCACAAGCTCGTGGTGGTGTTCAGGTAAATGCTGGTGGTGAACTTGCACTGCAAGCTGGAGGTCATGTATACAATAACCGTATCGCAACAGGTGGTGGAGTTTCTCTTAATGGTGCCACCGCTGTATTTAATATGCATGGAGGTAGTATTGCAAATAACTTAGCAACCACCAATGGTGGCGGTGTAGCTCTTGTTACCAATGGCTCCAGATTTAATATGTATGGCGGTATTATTAGTGGCAATACTACGACAGGTAGCGGTGGCGGTGTGCATATAGCAACTGGGGCCCTTACCCGTTTCTATTTCAATGCAGGTTCTATTCAAAATAACCACGCCAATGTCAATGCCGGTGGTATTTTTGTTACAGATTTTACTTATGGGACTATATTGCCCACAGGTTTACATTTCCCTCAGCTTACAGTTTTAAGTGTTGCTAATTTTGGCGGTAACACTGCGGGTAATGGAGGATTTGCTCCGCCAACTAATGCAGTGGGCAATACTAATATCGCAATAACCGCTGAACGCTCTGGCAATTTTGACCATGCACTTAATAATTTAGATATTAACTTCATACCAGGTGACTGGGCGCGACTCAACAGCTTGATTATTTCTACTATTCAGCCCAATCCGGATCAGATTATTATACATCCTACAGGTTCTGGTGTTACACCGGGGATGGATGGTAACACATATCACTTTATTATCACTGACCCAGGTGATGGTCATACTATTGCCACAATGGGCTTAACCGGTGGTGCTACAGTACAAAATATAGCTGTGGCTCGTCCGGTTACCATTGAGGCGGTTTCAGGTGTTGATATAGTTATACGTATGCCAATACCAAACGGAGCCAATACACCAGGACAAGCTCCATGGGCTACAACAAGAACAACTCTGGAGCGTCACTTTACAATCAATGCCGGTGGTATATTGACCTTGGGCGGCGGTGCTGGCAGCGGGAATCTTATTCTTGATGGCAATGCAGATCTATTGACTCAAAACAGAGGCGGTATAGGGGTAGCAGGAGCCGGCGCGCAGCTGATATTGCAAGCAGGTGGTGTTATTTCCAATAACCGCATTGCAACGGGTGGTGGCGTTTCTCTTAATAACGCTACTGCCGTGTTTACAATGAATGGCGGGCGTATATCCAATAATATTGCTGGTACCAATGGAGGCGGTGTGGCTCTTGTGACCAACGGCTCCCAATTTACAATGTCAGGCGGCGTTATTACTGGCAATACCACAGTTGGTAATGGCGGTGGCGTACATGTAGCAGTTGGCGTAAATACTCACTTTACCTTCAATGGTGGTTCAATTGAACACAATCGTGCTTCTGTTGATGGTGGCGGCGTTTTTGCGGCTGAGTTTACCTATGGAAGCAGCACATTGCCACCTGGGATGCACTACCCCAACCTTACAGTTACAAGCAGTGCTTCCTTCTTTGGCAATATCTCTGATATTGGGGGGTTCTCTCCTCCTGTCAATGCAGTTACTAATACAGCAATTGCAGTCACTGCCAGCCGCTCAGGCGGATTTGGCCATCCTCTTAACAACCTTGATATAAATTTTAGAGGCGGCGATTGGACTTATCTTAATGCCTTAGTAAGTAATGCTCCACTTCCAAACCCAGATCGTATCGTTATACATCCGGCTACGTCTGGCGTAACCCCTGGAATGGCTGCAGATGGTATTACCTACAACCTTGTTATCACAGACACAGCTAATCCTAATCGCATAACAACTACACCAATTGTAGGCGCTCCGGCTGCGGATCCACATAGAATCAACGTGATTCGCTCTGTTACCATTGAGGCGGCTCCAGGTTCCAACATCGTGCTGGCTATGACAGCACCCACAGCACCAAACAATAGCACAAGTCTTGGGCGGCATTTCTTCGTAGGCGCAGCTGGTGAGCTTCAATTGGGAGGAGCGACTTCAGGTAATCTCACGATAGATGGTTTTGCAGATACAATTGCAGGAACCCGCGGAGGCATTACTGTAAATGCCGGAACAGGTTCTCTAATCTTGGCCAACAACAGCGTTGTAGCCAATAACCGGATTGCCACTGGTGGGGGTGTATCTCTCACAGTAGCAGGAGCCGAACTTACCATGCTGTCCGGCAGCAGCATTACTAACAACATTGCAACTACCAGCGGCGGTGGTGTAGCACTTACTGCGAATGGTACTATTTTCACGATGACCGGAGGTAATATATCCGGAAACACCGCTAACGGAACAGGTGCAGCGGCAGGTGGTGGTGGAGTACATTTGGCCACAGGCGTTGACAGCCATTTCTCCTTTGAAGGAGGAACTATCCAAAACAACCATGCCGTAAACAGCGGCGGTGGTATTTTTACTAATAACTTTTTATCCGCGGTTTACTTACCGATTGGCGCGTATCCTCAATTAACAGTTTCGTCTGCAGCGGCTTTTATCAATAACACAGCAGGTGTCGGAGGCAATACACCGCCCGGCAATGCGGCGGACGCTACCAGTATCGCAGTTACCAGCCAAGTTTCCGGCGGATTTTCCCATCCGCTAAACAACTTAGATATTAACTTTATCAGCATTGATGCCGACTGGTTCTTATTACACAGTGTAGTTTCCGGTACTATCGCGGATAATATTGTCTTGCATCCAAGAGGTTCCTCTGTAACCCCCGGTTTAGATGGTCTAACATATAACTTAGTTATTTCTGATCCTGGTGATGGGCATACAATTACCACTGTTCACCTCGCTGGTGGCACAACGGATCAAAATATTATCGTTAGCCGCCCAGTAACTATTCAGGCGGTTGCAGGCGCTGATATTGTAATACGTATGCCTGTGCCTCATGGTGCTAATACACCGGGAATAAACCCATGGCTTTCCACTTCTACAACCCTAAGCAGGCACTTTGTTGTAAATGCAGGTGGGGTGTTGACCTTAGGCGGTGGTTCTGGTTCGGGTACAATAACGTTGGATGGCAATGCCCATCTTCTAACCCAATCCCGCGGCGGCGTAACCGTCAATGCTAACGCAGAGCTTATTTTGCAAACAGGGATTGTATTATGGAATAACCGTGCCGCAAACGGCGGTGGTGTACTTCTTGCAGGGAATGGTGCTAATGTAACTTTAGCTGGCGGTATCATCGACCGCAACTTTGCCACCACTAATGGAGGCGGGGTACATTTAGCTACTGGTGACCTTAGTCAATTTACCTTTACAAGCGGTATTATTAGCAACAACCACGCTTCCGGTGACGGTGGCGGAGTATTTACCTCAATGCCCACATATGGGTATCCTTTGCCACCGGGGACACATTATCAGCAGTTAAGTATTGAATCTGCTGCAATATTCACAGGAAATACCGCTGGAGGCGGAGGCTTTGAACCGCCAGCCAATGCAGTCACCGGTACAGATATTGCTATAACCAATCAGCGCTCTGGTGATTTCTGGCATCCTCTTAATAACTTAGATATTAACTTCCGAGGGGGAGACTGGATTAGGCTTAACAATCTGGTGGCGAGTCAGCCCTTGCCAACTCCTGACCGTATAGTAATACACCCAGCCGGTTCAGCTGTGACACCTGGTTTGGGAGCTGGTAATATTTACAATTTTATTATTTCTCCCGGAAATGGAAACACAATAACCACTCTTCCTATTTTGGGTGCACCTGCTGCCGATCCTCATAGGATTGAAGTACTTCGTGATGTAATTATTGAGGCAGCACCTGGTACCAATATTGTACTGGCAATGACAGCAACAACACCTGCCAATATAGGGCGGCACTTCACGGTAGGTGCAAGCGGTGATCTCACTCTTGGGGGAGGTACCGGTACTGTCACTCTTAACGGTAATGCCAGCACCTTAACTGGGAACCGCGGTGGTGTAGCGATAAATAACGCAAGCGGTATTCTTAACTTGGTACAAGGTAGTGTTATAACCAATAGCCGCGCCGCTAATGGCGGCGGTGTTGCAGTAAGCGCAAACGGAGCACAGCTTATCGTCACTGGTGGCAGTATCACAAACAACTTTGCTACTACCAATGGTGGCGGTGTTTCCCTTACAGTAAACGGTGCTAGGTTTACAATGAATAATGGTTTCGTTACCGGCAACAATGCTACAGCCAATGGTGGCGGTGTGCACTTGCTTGCTGGCGCTACCAGTAACTTCACCTTCAATGGTGGCTCGATTAGCAATAACCAGGCTGGCGGAGACGGTGGAGGTGTTTTTGCCGGAACATTTACCTATGGTTCGCCACTGCCTGTAGGGATGCACTATCCTCAGCTAATTATTGCAGAGGCGGCAATCTTTGCAAATAACTCTGCAGGCAACGGAGGATTCGCTCCCCCAACAAACGCTGTATCAAATACAGTCATAGCCGTTACTGCCCAGCGTTCAGGTGGGTTTGCTCATCCACTTAACAACTTGGATATTAACTTCCTACCCGGTGACTGGTTAAGGCTTAATACCTTGATTGGAACAGCAGTGCTACCTAATCCGCAGCGTATTGTTATACATCCTGCCGGCTCCTCGGCGCAGTCTGGTATAGACGGTACAACATATAATTTCATCATTTCAGACCCTGGCGATGGTAGTACAATCACTACCGTTCCTATTACGGGCGCACCTGCTGCCGATCCACACAGAATTGATGTACAAAGAGCTGTAATAATAGAAGCTGCTCCTGGTGCCAATATTGTGTTTGCCATGACCACATCCGCCGCACCCAACGGAGCAGAAAATATCGGGCGACACTTTATCATAGGTGCGAATGGTAATCTTACGCTAGGCGGCGGTTCTGGCTCTGGCAATCTTACCCTTGACGGTAATGCCGCAACCCGCAATGGGAACCGAGGCGGCATAACTATTGGCAATGCTACAGGATCTCTTACCTTGGCTCAGGGAGGTACTATATATAATAGCCGTGCGGTAAATGGCGGAGGTGTTCATCTTAATGCCAATGGCGCTTTGCTAACCATGAATGGCGGCAGTATCAGAAATAATATAGCAACTTCTGATGGTGGCGGTGTGCATTTGATTGCAGGTGCGTTAAGTCGTATGGATTTCCATAGTGGCACCATATCCGATAATCATGCTACGTGGAATGGCGGTGGTATTTTCACTGCAGCTTTTATATATGAAAATCCATTGCCGGCAGGGATGCATTATCCTCAGTTGACAGTATCATCTGCCGCGGTCTTTAGTGGTAATACTGCCGGGGGCGGTAGTTCGCATCCTCCTTCCAATGCAGCTGCCAATACAAATATTGCGGCTACCCAAAGTTCTGGTGGCTTTACTCATCCTCTAAACAACTTAGATATTAACTTCTTCTTCTCAGATGCCGACTGGTTTAGGTTAAGCCGCTTGATTAACAGCACTACGGTTGGGCATATAGTTATCCATCCATCAAGTGCTGCTGGTAGTGTAACCCCTGGTATTGAGAATGGGATTTATAATTTTATTATTACCGATCCTTGCCCATATGGTCAGGGTAGAACAATAACAACCACCCATCTACTGGGTGGCACAACATCTATGACTATCAATATAAATAGGTCGGTTATAATTGAAGTTGCTAATAATGCGAATATTGTGATACGTATGCCGGCCCCTGGGGCTCCAAATACCCCAAACATGCCGCCATGGATATCCACAGAAGCAACCCAAACCAGACATTTTAATGTAGGAACCGGAGGCGAGCTAACTCTCGGAGGCATAGGAAGCGGTACCATAACCATAGATGGTAATGCCAACAATGTCGCTGGAACGGGAGCCCGCGGTGGTTTTGATACCACCGGTACCGGAATCGTTAACTTGCACTCTGGTACCATTATCACCAATAACCGTGCCAGTGTTGGCGGTGGTGTGCATATAGGCGGCCAATCCGTTGTAAATATGTTTGATGGTGTTATCGTCACTGGAAACATTGCAGATGGGTCCAACGGGGGTGGCGGTGGTATAGCTACAGCTCACCTTGCAACCAATGCTACTCTAAATATGTTTGGCGGAACCATTATCAATAACAGAGCAGCCCATGGTGCCGGGATGTGGACTATGTCAGGCATATTTAATATGTATGGCGGCCTTATTACCGGAAATACCGCGGGTGTTGGTGTTGGCTCCAATGAAATAGGTAACCACCACGGCGGCGGCGGTGGCGTAATGGTGTGCTGTAGCGGTCACTTTACAATGCATGGCGGTGTTATTGAGGGCAATATTGCACGCACCGGAGGCGGTGTGCATATGTCTCATGCAGCTTCTGCAACCCCTACAGTTCCTGCAACATTTACGATGCGAGGCGGTAGTATTGTTAATAATCACTCTACTGTTACTCATCTGGATCCAAGCTATTTTGACATACCTACTTTTCCTAACCCTGGAGTTCTGCCTTTTGATAGTGATGGCGGCGGCGTTTTTATTACCGAAAGCGGTTTATTTGTAATGGCAGACCCTACTATAATTAGCACTCCGCCTATCAATATAAATGAAAATATAGCTGACAGAGATGGTGGCGGTGTTTACTGGGCAGTAGGGCGTTGGGAAACCGATCAACGTAGTGAACTTGTAACAATTGCGGAAAATACAGCTATAGCTGATGGCGGCGGTATTTATCTTGCATATGGTACACTTAATCTGATTGGCCCATGGGTTATTGATGAAAATACCGCTAATCGAGGCGGCGGCGTATTTATGCGAGGTAACAGCATGAATCTCGCTACCCTTATCTTTGACAATACTACTATCTGCTGTAATACATCTATGACCGACGGCGGTGGTGTGTTTATGTCGCAGCATACCCGACTTGAGATGAATGGCGGTAGAATTTTAAGCAACCGAGGTAATCGTGGTGCTGCTGTATCTATGATAGAAAATACTCAGTTTATAATGGGTGGCGGTCAGATTTATAACCATCGTTATAACAGCGATGATGAACCAATAACCCAAGGGGGCGCCATAAGAGCAGTAAGTAATACTAGTATCATTACCTTACGTGGCGGTACCATAGGCCATAATAACATTCCACAAGGTAACTGGGCTGTTAATGGCGGAGGAATATGGGTAGGTGAAGGTGCGCGTCTTAATATGGAACAAGGCGGAACCTATCCCAACCTGACTCACGGCACCATCAGAGGTAACACAGCAACAGGAAGCGTAGAAGGTCACGGCGGTGGCGGAGTATTTATCCGAGATGAGGGAACCAGATTTGAAATGCATGCTGGAGAAATCAGCCACAATCAAAGCATTAACGAACGAAACGGCGGTGGTGTCTCCCTCACCTTAAACGCTGAATTTGAAATGTTTAATGGAAACATTAGTCACAACCAAACCATAGGCAGTGGCCCCCTTGCCATAGGAGGCGGCGTAAGCATACATGGAACAGTTCAAGACGGTGACGGTACCTTTACGATGCATGGAGGGGTTATCCATGGCAATACCGCTAATTGGAGCGGCGGTGGTATAAATATTCAAGATGCAAGCTTCCTTATGATTGGCGGAACCATATCCGGTAACGAAGCCCTCGATGGCAACGGAGGTGGTTTGCATATAGCCGGGGATGCAACTGGAAGTGTTGTTGTAATAGAAGACGGTAATATTATCGGCAACAAAGCCTTTGATAGCGATGACTTAGGCAATGGCGAAGGCGGCGGCATACATCTTTGGAACAGCGAACTCACCATTGAAGACGCCACTATACAGGGCAACGAAGCTATCACTGGCGGTGGGGTAAGTGTTGTCAATAGCATATTAAATATGTACGGTGGACTAATTGGTGGCACCGGTACTAATCAGGGCAATGAAGCTAAGCTTGGTGGCGGTGTATTTGTAGGTATGATAGCTGACTTCAATCTTAGAGGTGCAGATGATAAATCCATTGTCGGAAACCACGCAGTTTTGGGTGGCGGTATATACGTAACAGAAGCAGGGCATATGTATATGGCAACAGGTACCAACAATTTGGCAATTACAAATAACTCAGCTTTGGATATGGGTGGAGGTATATTTACAGAGATATTTGAATATACCAACCCATTAACCCGCACTTCTGGGCCGGATATGGCGTATAGAAATCTTACACTCATTGCCTCAGGCACCTACTTTAATCACAATACTGCATTTGGCTGGCAGCCGTCACCCAGCAATGCGTCCGCTGTACTGCCTGGGTCTTGGAGTTCCATATCAGGTGGGTCTCATCCACTTAATAACTATGACATTAACTATATATTCCCACTTATATTGCCTATGACTGGTGGCCCTGGATTTGTGGATACACATAGCGGTACAATGGCTCTTGCTGGTATTGGGGCTGTTCTTATTGCAGGGGCGGGGGTTATGGTTTATGTGTTTAATCACAAAAGGAAAGCCCGTAAAGCTTCCCCTGTAATGAATAGAAGAACGTTAGATTAACTTAGTAACAAAAAAGATATCGACTAAAAAGACCTGCTTACAGGAATAGAATTCCTGTAAGCAGGTCTTTTTTTGTGTTAATAGGATATTTGTTATAAAATGATGGTCTGACTAATGAATAGCCAGAGAAAAAAGATTCCAATCACAATAAACTTAAACCGAAAGCAGGAAAATTAATGAACCGAAACATTCGCAATGTAGCAATAATAGCCCATGTTGACCATGGAAAAACTACTTTAGTAGACCAACTTCTATGGCAAAGCGGAGCTTTTAGGCAAAACCAATCCGTAGCAGAGCGTGTAATGGACTCCGGAGACTTAGAGCGGGAGCGGGGCATTACCATCTTGGCGAAGAATACCTCCGTTTTTTATAAGGATACGAAAATAAATATCGTTGATACCCCTGGCCACGCGGATTTTGGCGGGGAAGTAGAGCGGGTACTCAAAATGGTAGATGGGGTAGTACTAGTGGTAGATGCCTTTGAAGGCCCCATGCCCCAGACTAAGTTTGTATTAAAAAATGCTCTGGACTTAGACTTGCCTGTAGTGTGTTGTGTAAACAAGGTTGACCGACCAGAAGCGCGCCCTGACGAAGTGGTTGATGAGGTTCTTGAGTTGTTTATGGAACTGGACGCGTCAGAGGCGCAATTGGATTCTCCATTTATTTTCGCGTCAGCAAAAAAAGGCTGGGCAGCTAATGGGGCGGCAGATGAAGGGCTTGGAATGGCGCCGCTGTTTGATGCGCTGCTGGAGCATATACCGGCACCTGTCGGCGACCCTGATGCCCCAACCCAGGTACTGATATACAATATTGACTACTCAAGCTATCTTGGCCGTATAGGGGTTGGCAGGGTTATTAACGGAACCCTTAGTACCACTGCACCACTGATGATTGTAAATATCCATGATGACCAGCGGCGTAAATCCGTGAAAATATCAAAGCTTTCGGAGTTTAGCGGCCTTGACCAAGAAGAAGTAAAAGAGGCCTCTGTAGGTGCAATTGTCGCTGTTGCAGGCATCCCGGATATTAAGATTGGGGACACACTGTGCGGAACAGATGACCCGACACCACTGCCATTTAGTAAAATATCAGAGCCAACACTGGCGATGAACTTCATGGTAAACAACAGCCCCTTTGCAGGCCAAGAAGGAAAATTCCTAACATCCAGGCAGATACGGGAACGGCTTTACAGGGAATTAAACACAGATGTAAGCCTTCGGGTAGAAGACACAGAAAGCACAGATATATTCAAGGTTTCTGGTAGGGGGGAGCTGCATCTTTCTATTCTTATTGAAACCATGCGCAGGGAAGGGTATGAGTTTCAGGTTTCTAAACCCACAGTGCTATATAAGGAAGTTGACGGCCAGCGCCACGAGCCTATGGAGGCTGTTACGATAGATGTACCTGATGACTTCACCGGAGTTGTAATACAAAAACTAGGTAGCCGCAAAGGTGAACTATTGCAAATGTCCACCAATAAAGGCGGATATGTACGCTTGGATTTTAACATTCCAGCCCGGGGACTAATCGGATATAGGTCCGAATTTCTAACCGACACAAAAGGTAATGGCATAATGAATACTTTATTCGACGGATATGCACCATATAAGGGAGATATACCAGAGCGGCCACAAGGTTCTTTGATTTCCTTTGAAACGGGAAAGGCAGTAGCATACGGGATGTTCAATGCCCAGGAGCGCGGTAGCTTGTTTGTAACCCCTGGTACCCAAGTTTATACCGGGATGGTGGTTGGACGAAACGCCAGAAGCGGAGATATGGAAGTTAATATATGTAAGCAGAAAAAACTGTTAAATATAAGGGCCGCTGGGACAGATGAAGCACTGCGTCTGGTACCTGCTGAGGTTTTAAGTCTAGAACAGTGCCTAGAATTTATAACTAAAGACGAACTGTTAGAGGTAACCCCGGTTAATTTGCGCATACGAAAAAAAATACTGGATGCCACTATGCGCTCACGAGCTAACAGAGGATAGTAGTAAGTTTATCCATCTATATGTTCCGATGCTTTTGAAAAAAGCGATCAAACGTATAAAAATCCCTACATCGTCAAAAGGCAAATCAGACGAAGTAGGGATTTTGGGTTTAGGCTTGTGATACATTATTGTCGACGTGATTTTCAGTGATTAGTATTATTTATTCTTCTTGCTTTTATTACGCTTGGATTTGATAGCAACAGTTTTTCCTTTGATAGTACTGCCTTTCATTTCTCTATACACTAGGTCTGAGTAGTTTTTTTGTATCTCCACTATTGCGTGGCTGGCGTGGATCATTATATTACCTACTATTCCAGCGGGAAGACCGGTGACATCAGTTATAGCGTCGACTATATGCTTGGGTTTTACTTTATCGTCTGTGCCTACGTTTATTACATAGTATTGGGTACCTGTGTCTGATGATTTATCAGATTTATCTTTTTTGAAATGTTTATCAGGGCTATTTTGTTTTCGAGATTTTGTGTCTCTATCAGATTTTTGCTGCTGGATTAGGGTATCTAGCTGGATATCATCCGCTACATGCTCGGATAATAGGGCTAGTGCGGCGCTGGCTATCTCTACTGTTGTGTATTCTTGGGATATTAGACGGTCTAGTAAGGGTTCGTATTTGCGGAAGTCATCGTCCTTTAGTATGGTCAGTAGACTTTCGATTAGCTTGTCGTTTCTTACCTCATTAATCTCATCTATTGATGGGATTTTTTTGAGTTCGATTTTGGTTTTGATATGTTGCTCTATGTCTCGTATGTCGCGGAGTTGGTGGCGGCCTACTACTAGGGTGCAGGATATGCCGGATTTTCCCGCTCGGCCTGTTCTGCCTATGCGGTGGATATAGTATTCCGGGTCTTGAGGTAGGTCGAAGTTGAATACTACGTCTATATCGTCTACATCTATGCCACGGGCAGCAACGTCTGTGGCTATTAGTATGTCTACCTTGCCAGATTTAAAGGAGTTCATTACTGTGGTGCGGGCTTGTTGCTTCATATCACCATGCAGGCCGTCAGGGGCGTAACCGCGGAATTGTAGTTCCCCTACAAGCTCATCTACCATACGCTTTGTATTGCAAAACACCATGGAACGTTTAGGGTTATAAAAGTCTAATAAACGGGCTAGGGTTTCGATTTTCTTTCCGTTAGGGACTTCGTAATAGAATTGGCGGATGTTGGGGACGGTGACTTGTTTTTGGGTTAGCTTTACTATTTTGGGGTCGTTTTGATATTGATGGGTGATTTTCATAATTTCTGGGGGCATTGTGGCAGAAAACAGTAGATTTTGGGTGCCCTCTGGTACATCTTTTAATATAGTTTCTATATCTTCTCTGAAGCCCATATTAAGCATTTCGTCAGCTTCGTCCAGCACTATCATGGATAAATGGGGGAGTTTTAGTGTGCGGCGGCGTAGATGATCCATAATACGCCCTGGGGTACCAATTACAATTTCCGCACCTTTTTTTAGAGAGTTGATTTGGCGATCTATTAGTTGTCCGCCATAGATAGGTACTACTCCTATGCTGTGTTTATATTTTGCAAATTTTCGCAGCTCTTCACAGCCTTGAATAGCTAGTTCGCGAGTGGGGCAAAGGATTAGAACCTGAGTATGCCCTGCCAGATCAGGGTTTATCTTTTCTATTATAGGGATGCCAAAGGCTGCGGTTTTTCCGGTGCCTGTCTGAGATTGGCCTATGATATCGTGGCCTTCTAATATAAGTGGTATGCTTTGGGATTGGATAAATGTGGCCTCTTCAAAGCCCATTTCTGCTACTGCTCTTTTTATTTCATTTGAAATGGGTAAATCGTTGAAACTAGTGCGTTCTGTCATTTTGTATCTCTTTTCTATTAGATTTGCACATAAAAGGCCCGTGCACATTTTTAGTACACGAGCCTAAAGTGAACTTTAAAATATGATAGCAGGTTAAGGCTTTTGGGTCAACCAAGTGCAAGTGATTGTAACCGAGATGCGTCCTCCTGCGTGACTATGGCTCTTAGCAAAATTCCATCATCTTGATACTGACAGTCCTGTACTTTGCCGCTTTCATAAATCCGTGATATCAGCGCCCCTGAGTCCAGCGGAAGCAGCACTGTGACTTCCATTCGCCTTTCGGCAAGATGTTTTGTAATTGTGGCCTTTAATTCATCTATTCCTGCGCCGGTTATGGCTGAAATTGCTACTCCGTCAGTTCCTGTAATAACTTCTCCGGCAACATCGCATTTATTGTACACCATCAAAGTCGGATTTTTATCGGCCTTCAGTTGACCAAGTACATCCTGCACAACCTGCATCTGTTGGCCATGGGTTTCTGATGACGCGTCTACTACATGAAGGAGGAGGTCAGCAAAACGGGCTTCTTCCAGTGTTGCGCGGAAGGCATTTACCAAGTCATGAGGCAGCTTATTGATAAACCCTACAGTATCCACCAGCAGAAATTCACCACTGCCGAAGTTCACACGGCGGGATTTGGGGTCAAGGGTTGCGAACAGCTTATTTTCTGCAAGTACGTCACTACCGGAAAGGCTGTTCATCAGAGTAGATTTGCCAGCGTTGGTGTACCCTACCAGAGCCACAACGGGGATATTTGAGCGCTCTCGTTGGCTGCGCTGTACTTCTCTGCGGCCTTTAATTTTATCAATTTCTCGTTCTAGCTCTGTAACGCGCCTACGTAATAAGCGGCGGTCAACTTCTAGCTGGGTTTCGCCTTCACCCCGACGTGCGCCACCGCCACCGCCACCACCGCCAGCCATACGGGTAAAATGCCCCCAGTATCCGGCCATCCTTGGCAGTAGGTACTTGGTCTTGGCTAGTTCTACCTGGAGGCGGCCTTCATGAGTAGAGGCTCTACCTGAGAAAATATCCAGGATTAAGGCGGTTCTGTCGATGATTTCTGTTTTGCCCAGTTCCTTTTGGATATTTCTTATTTGAGACGGTGAAAGCTCGTCATCAAAGATAACCGTGTCGGCACGAAGGCGCTGGATTTCTAATACCAGGTCATGAAGCTTCCCAGAGCCTAGGTAGAAGGCCTTATCAGGCTTAGATTTTGCTTGCAGTACGTGGCCTATGGTTATAAATCCTGCTGTATCTGCCAGCTGCCTAAGCTCGCCCAGAGGCTCGGCTTCTGAGCCGTCTATCCCTACCAAAATAGCCCGTGCTATTTCTGCTTCGGCTTGTTTTGTTTCCTCAGGGCGGATTCTGGTGTCTGCGGCTTCAATTTCTGCCCATAGGGTATTGTCAGGTATTGCATCAGCCTTATATGGTCCGAATAGATTTGCTGTTTCCGGCGTATCCAGTATGCCTACCTGCATGAAGGTTGGTTTTCCCTCGGCTACGCCAATGGCAGCCATGGCATCCAGGCGTAGATGCTTCAAGGACTGCACATCCACGCTAGAAAGCATCCCATTGCCTCCTGGGTGGGTATGGATACATCTAAGGCCGCTTAGCCGACTTTCAGAGCGGCGCTTGCGTAAGGCTGGAAGGCTTACCCTGTCCTGTTCTCCTACGACTACAGACTCAATACGCCCGGCCCGGTCTATATACACCATGGCTTCACGCCCGGTGAAACCTGTAAAGCGCGACAAGGCTTCAATCATTTCTACCGTACAAAACTCCTTACGGTCTATTTCCATTTCAAAGATAGTTTCCAGCCCGTCTATATACGAGCGGCGTATACCATCTATACTTCCTGTAACTTTACTCATTCATTCTCCTTTGATTTAAATGGGGCTCCGCCCCAAGTCGCGTTTTGCACGACTTATTCAACGGTTACGGTTGTGTCCTCTCCAACAGTCATGTATGCCCGCACTCCTAGGTTTTGCACCAAGGTTCCCTCTGCTGTAAAGACTCCTGGATTTATTACACGTGCATAATAGTAGTATACCCTAACGCCGTCAAATCTCCCATTATAATCAAAAAATATTACTCGCTGGCCTTCTGCTATGGCGTGGCTCCAGTGACTCTCTCCGGTTCGAGGGGATACAAACCGTGCAGAGCCTTGTACAAAGGCAAGCCCGGCGGGGAGGAAATCCGTAACCATATACGAGCCGTCAATGGCTTTGGCAGAGTAGTCTATAGAGATTTCAACCCGTACCACTTCATCTTGGCGGAAGGCTCCTGTTACCGCTGCGCCGCCTTCTCGCAGAAATCTGCGGTTGATGGCGATATCATTGTCCACGATTTCTATTTCTTCTAGTGGAACGCGATTAATGGACACTGCTCCTACGTCCCCAGTTACATTGGTTAATCGGAACTGGTTCATATTTTGCGTGGGAATCCGCAACGTGTATCCCCACCCCCATCCATGAGACAGGTCGCGGGTAAACGTTTCGCCAAAAAGGGTATAGGTTATAGACGCGGGGGTAGGGGAGTGGTTAGCAATTTCGTGGGATATAAAATGCAGGCGTTCTATTGTAATCAATAGTTGGCTGGTGCGGTGATTTGCTGTGTATTGGTGAAGCCCCAGTCTTTCCGGCATATTAAGCTTAGCAGCAAGTAGGGATACGGTGGATGTTGCTTCCAATATACTATCGCTTCCAAGGCCTGAGTATACACGGTACATAGGCTCGATTTTTTGAATATGGGGTAAAATCCGCTCCTGATATATGTCTAATGCAATCGCTGTCTCGCCAAGGGCGGCGAATCCCAGGGCTATAAAGGCTACATCTCTCACTGGTAAGTCTGCCACTAATGCATACTGATGAAGGTCAAGAAGCACTGGGGCTTGTAGCAGTGCAAGTCCGTAAAGTGCCATCATTTTATTATCGGGGTTTTCACCTTCAAATATGCCATATAGGTAATTGCGGAGGGCGCCCACATTAACACCTTCTAATAAGAATGGCAGTAACATTACCGTTGTGGCAAGGTCACTTTCTGCGTGTGGCAGGATGCTAAGACCGCCATCTGGGCGTTGATAATCCAGGGGATTAAAACTCCCGTCTCGTAAGTGCCATAACTCTGTATCAGGGAAGTGGGTGCCCAGTAGCCGCTCCGCTTCCTGTCTTGCGGTAAGTCCTTCCAGCCGTGCGCCACGGATATGACGCATACCTAGTAAATCCCGCAAAAACTGTCCGCGTCCATGGTCTGTAAATGTGATATTAGTAAGCCCTTGTGAGCCAGCTTCAAATCGGGTTTGAGTTGTTACATCATAAAAGGTAGCCATATCTACTTGGCGATTAGTGCGTATTACCTGGAATTCATGGCGCATAGCATCACTAAGTTGTGGATTGCCTTCCACGCGTGCGTGGATAATAAGAGCGTGAAGTCCTTCCTCTGTCATTTCCCATAACGGAATATTAATCCGCTCGAAGGCCGTGCCACTGGCTTTGAAGATATTATCCGGGTCATTTTCACACCATACTTCAAAGATTATTGTCTCGTCTCCGGTGAGGCTGGTGCCATATGCATTTACCCCAATGGTAGGTACATCTCCCACAAGGAATGTACTGCCAAGGGCATAGTGCAAGAACATGGGGTTGGTGACAATGATATTAGCAACTGTGTTACCCGCGTATAAATCACTGCTGATGGCAGAAACCGTTACCCGCCAGGAAGTTATATTATCTGGAAGCTGGAAAGAAAAATCCGCCACTCCTCCGGCATTGGTACGTTCGGAGGCAAAAACAGATGTATCTCTGAAGATTTGCCTAAGATGAGTATCACCCCCACTGCCCCCATATCCAGTTTGAGCATCAGCCTCTTCTGATACAGCCATATCTGCCATGTACATGCTGTCGCTTTGTGGCGCAGGGCTTCCCCATAAGGTATCTCCGTCGCTTACAAAAGTACGGTGTGTAGAGATGCTAAATAGCCGCCCGTCGCCTACGCTTTGATATAGGCTGGCTAATGTTTCTACAGTGTAGTTTTGCAAAGCAAACAATGCCTCATCCACTACGCTGATATTGATGTTGGCGGCCTTTGGGTTGCCTTCGGGGTCAGTTACGGTGATATTTAGGCCTGCCATGTCCCCGGGTCGGTAGGTTTCTTGATCAAAATCTACATTAATCTGCAAGCCCCGGTTATCGCTGTTAAAGCGTAAATGGGCGTTCATATTCCAGCCGGAATGATAGGTGTGACCATTAAAATGATAGGCATGCACGATGGTATTGGGTACATGTTCTTCTGAGAATGTGAATGTAAACGGATTTGTGGCACCTACTTGGAAATCTATAATCCCATTTTGCATTACCACAAAGAGGAAATTTCCGATAGCTACAGCCTCAGTGCCGCGTTTTACTGTAAGTTCTACTTCATCGCCGATATTATAGGTTTCATTCCAGTCTCTTGGGTTATAAAGGAATGGCTGATTCTCCTCTGCCTGCCAGAAGAAATTCCAAAAATCCCGGCCAATAAATGCCTGATGGGTAATAGTACGGCCAAAGCCGCATCTGGTGGTGATTCTGGCATGATAGCTTTCGTATTCCCTATCCGGTACTGTGAAATCAATATTAGCTTCACCGTTTGCGTCTGTGGTTAGCTGAAAGCGGTCTATAACTTCCTCTATACGGTTGTGGCGGTAGCGGGGTATTACTCTCCGCTCTATAAAGCAGTAGAATTCCCCATCTCGTACTGGTTCCCAGTATACTCGGTATATTTCTACATCAAGCACTTGGCCTTGTACTGGGTCACATAGTATATCCATCCAGTGTTCTGACGTACCATCGTTTATTCTGTCCAGCGTTATATTGTGAACATTAACTAAAAGAGACGCATTTTCATCTTCACGGCTGGCCTGTACTTGCACATCTATATCATTAACAAAAACCTCTACAAAGGCACTGCGGAAGGTGTCACCAACCTCTGGCAGCACTGCGTCAACAGACATTTCCAGGTGAACCCGTCCTTGTGCATCCACTTGGGTTACAGTGGGCGTGGCTGATACAGAGTGCTCACCATCAATGTCCGTTGTAATCCTACCGCCGGGGATATCTCGCAATGCCCAACCCCAGAAACGATAATTAATAGGAAGCTCGGACACAGGGGTTCCATCAAAAAATTGTGCCCGCGCAGTAAAGGTAACTTCCTCTCCCGCGAAAATAGCCTGCCTGTCAGAGGATACTAATATTTCATATGAAGGGGTTACATAATCTTGAATATGAAAGAAAATTGAACCAACCAATGCATCTTGATGGCGTATTTCCAGGACATATCCTCCTGGGTCAAGATGTGGCAGCTGCACCGCTCCGGAATAAATCCCACCAGTAACAGAAACGGATTGGCGGTGCAAAATATCTCGTGTATCCGCATCCCATCGCCAGCCATGGGTAATAGTGGCTGTCACGTTGCGGATTTCTTCATTGGCCTGACGATTTTGCACAAAGCCCCAGAAGTATAGCGTATCGCTACGCTGGAATAGCGTGCGGTCTAGCTGTAGTACAGTCCAGTAGTTTTGGTCAATAGTTGGCCCCCACCACCAGCCTCCCGTATGTTGGCCGCCTAACAAAAACAGAGGAATGTCAAGGCTGTTATGGATTAGAGTCAACTCTTCATCCTGGCTGAGCCTGCTTGCAACAACCGCAATACCATTATTGTCTGTCGTGTATCTGGATTGGCCGACTACTACTGTCAAATCCGACACCGGCTGGCCTGTAATCATATCATTTGCCCATACTATGGCACGGTCATTATCTGCCACTACTTGTATTGCCAGATCGGTGATTTGTACTATTACTTGGTCATTGAAATCACCGATTTGGGCATTTACCAGGTAAGCCCCCATAGGCAATGTATCAGGTAGTACCAGAGTTTCAAATCAGCCATCGGTACGTGGCCTTTCTGTTATATCAAAGTCCATAACCGCATACATACGAGAGGTATCGATAAGACTGTTCTGCCTTGCAAACGGTGCCCACCATGGCGCATTTACCAGTTGACGAACAGACTGGGAAAGATGTGCACGGCTCTCGAAGCGATAAACTGTCACATTAATAGTTTCATCAGAAGTCCCATTCATACCAAAATTAAAATGTGGAGGCTCGAAGGAAGGAAATTCAACAAACCTATTAAAAAAGTTAATCGTATCCGGGAACTGCTGATCACGCCCTCTTCCATCTGGGGCAGTTTCGAAAGCGAATATATAATCCTCAGTTATAGCTTCATTGGTGCCTTCTAATACTACTCCAGCCCTTAAAGTAACAGTATAAAGTTGCGCCGCGCTAAGAGGATTTTGAGGCATGAAAACAGTTGTAGCTCCACGGGTGATAAACCGCCCCTCGACATGGGGTTCAATAGAAAAATAATCAGAGATATCTGTAAAATCCCGGCTTGAGAATGTGATTTCTATTCCGGTATCTACAGGAACATTGGTGGATTGGTGGCCGGGCAAAGTAGATGAAACTTGAAATCGTATCGCTGTCTGAAAAGTCCATGTAAGATCACGAAGTCCGTTCCGGCTCAACCGGAACAAATACAGGCTATTAGATGAAAGCACTGAAGCCGGAGTTATAAGAAACTCATTATCCCCGGTACGGAGGATTACTGGGTCTGGCTGTCCATCTATGGAAACCTCTGGGTAATCGGCATTGTCATAGGGTGAAGTCAAAATAAATTCACTGGCTCTATCTACCCCCGCAGGGCCTTGGAGAGTGGGTACAAGGATATACCCCTCACGAGGCACCGGTGCCGCCACTACCCGGATAGGATCGGCTATTGGGGTAGATGATGGTAGATTAAAAATAATGGCACCTACCAATAAGATAAGTGCCAATACACACGCGATAATTTTTTTCATAGTAACACGCCCTTCATTAAATAATTTTAGTTCCTTTTGCCAACTAAAACATGATGGACGTGAAAAAGTTCCTTACATGTGAATCAATTCAGAATCTGTCTCATCTTTTTCTTTGTATTCCGATACTTTGGTCAAAACCGGAAAAGTAACACTTTGATATTGTCAAGAAAAGTTTAAGTGAGAACGTGTCAATGAAACTGTCACAATGATGCTTGCATAAGATGCGCACTGCTCCGATGATAATGTAAAAACCTGAAAAGTAACGCTTTCAATCTTTGAAAAGGACACTCTCCACAACCCCAGCAACAACTACCACAATGACAAAGACAGACGAAATACTCTCCCGCGCCAATATTTTTTCATTGGCAAGGAGAGTTTTTCGTCTGTCGGGTTTGGCATGTTATTCTTGGACTTGAGAATTATGAAGTTGCACAGCCTCTTCTATCTTTCTCGGCTCCCTGGGCGGCCCCGTTTGTTCAATTATTATGACGCCGTCGTAGTTGTAGAATCCGATGTTATCATTTACTTTCCAGCCATTAATTGCTCTTACTTC
>Ga0131853_10000509_pt1 | contig 71866 bp, 58 predicted proteins | sample TergutLab28metaG_FD_92764 | JGI IMG/M metagenome (GOLD analysis project Ga0131853, IMG submission 92764) | Labiotermes labralis P1 segment gut microbial communities from Petit-Saut dam, French Guiana - Lab288 P1 (version 2) (version 2) | ecosystem: Host-associated > Arthropoda: Insects >... | reverse complement strand
TGAATCAGGAGCAGGCAAAACGACGGCGGCGCTCAGTGTTTTAAGACTTTTGCCTGATAAAACGGGTTTTATAAAGGGCGGCAGTATTGAGCTTGACGGTATGCAAATAACCGACTTAACCGATAGAGATATGCAGCTTATACGCGGCAATATAGTTTCCATGATTTTTCAAGACCCGATGACAAGCTTGAATCCAATCGTCACAGTTGGCAAGCAAATTTCGGAAATTTTGGAATTGCATAAGAAAAGCATGACAAAACAGCAGATTTCCGATAGAGTTGATGAAATTTTGACGATGGTCGGCCTTCCGAGTGAGCGCAAGAATGAGTACCCACATCAGTTTTCAGGTGGTATGAAGCAGAGGGTAGTTATAGCAATCGCTTTAGCTTGTGAGCCAAAGCTTTTAATCGCCGACGAGCCTACTACTGCGCTTGATGTAACGATCCAAGCGCAAGTTTTAGAATTGATGGACGAGCTAAAAGCAAAGCTCAACACAGCTATGTTACTAATCACGCATGACTTAGGCGTTGTTGCGCAAATTTGCGATAAGGTCGCGATAATGTATGCAGGCGAAATAATCGAGCACGGAACTGTGGATGATATTTTCGAGGCAGAAAACCGTCATCCTTATACGGATGGTCTGTTTGGTTCCATCCCCGATCTTGAAAAAGTAACTAAGCGACTGAACCCAATTTACGGCCTCATGCCCGACCCAACAGTGCAAATTGAAGGATGTAGATTTTACGAACGGTGTAATAAGAAAATGGATATTTGTGCAAAAGAGCGCCCGAAAGAATTTGCTGTCGGTACGCATATGAGAAAATGCCATTTATATAAAAAGGACTAAGTGTAAAGGGAGGGATCATTTTGATTCAAGGTAAAAATTTAAAGAAATATTTCATAACTCCTAAAGGCCCTTTACATGCCGTTGACGGGGTTGATGTCTCGATAAATGAAGGGAAGACCGTCGGTGTCGTTGGTGAATCTGGCTGTGGAAAATCAACTTTAGGCAGAGTCTTAATAAGGCTTTTAGAAGCGACTGACGGTGAAGTTTTGTTCGAAGGCGAAAATATTTTGCATTACAATAAACAGAAAATGATGGAAATGCGCAAAGTTATGCAGATCATTTTTCAAGACCCATACTCTTCATTAAATCCACGTATGACAGTTAGTGAAATCATTGCAGACCCGATTAAAGTTTGTAAAATACTTACAGATAAAAATGCGATTTACAAGAGAATATTGGAGCTTATGGAAATTGTTGGCTTGTCTCAACGCCTTATTAACATGTATCCTCATGAGCTTGATGGCGGACGCAGGCAACGGATTGGCATCGCCCGTGCGCTAGCTGTAAACCCTAAGTTTATTGTATGCGATGAGCCTGTTTCCGCACTTGATGTTTCGATTCAAGCACAAATTCTCAATCTTATGATGGATTTGCAGGATGAACTTAAGCTTGCGTACATGTTCATAACACATGATTTGAGCGTTGTTCGGCATATCAGCGATGACATTATGGTTATGTATTTAGGCGAGTGTGTCGAGCTTGCGCCTTCGCTTACGCTTTTTGAAAACCCGATGCACCCATATACTAAGGCGCTTCTTGATGCGATTCCTATTGCGAATTTGTCGCAAAGAGGCCAACCGCGCAAAATAATAAAGGGCGAGCTTACAAGCCCGATTAATCCTAAGCCCGGATGTCGCTTTATGTCGAGATGCCCCGAAGCTAGAAAAGAATGCTCTGAGCCGATTCCCCTTAAAAAAGTAGGCGAAGATCATTTTGTGAAATGTATTTTATACTAAAAGGGAGGCTGGCGTATGAAAAGTGAAACTTTTGTTAAACATAGAGCAAGTTTTGCCGCTGAAATGCTTGATAACTCTATAGCTGTCTTTTTCTCAGGATCTTATCCTCGCGATATTGGCGACCAGTTTGTGTATCCTTTTTCTGTGGAACGTAATTTTTTCTACTTCACAGGAATTTCTAGGGAAAACATGGTTGTAATGATATCAAAAGTAAACGGTGAAGTTAAGGAATCTCTTTACATTCCTGAAGTTGATGAGCTTTGGGAGCTTTGGAATCACCGCTTTGTCCGACCTCATGAAGCAGTCGAGATATCGGGCATCAAAAATGTTCAAAACAACGATATGTTTGAAAAAGATTTTGCAAAAAGCCTTTTTTACGGTGGATATGTCGAAAATCTTTATATTTTCTCGCATTATATCGAGCTTGATGAGAATCCTATCGAAGCGCATAGGTTTGCTGAAAAGGCAGCCCAACAGTACCCGGGTCTTAGTATTATAAACTCAATCGATATTATGATGAAGCTTCGCAGCCAAAAAGATGAAGACGAAATTGCCGAAATTCAACAAGCGATTGATTACACAAAAGAGGCGCTTGAGTTTATGGTCGCTGATCTGAAGCCAGGCAAGTTTGAGTTTGAGTTGAAAGCACGTTTTGAGTATTCACTCGCACTTAACAAAACGCGGCATCGCTTTCGCACAGTTGTTTCCGGCGGCCCTAATAATATGAATCTTCATTATATCGGCGGAGATTATCAGTTCAAAGACGGCGATTTGCTGCTTTGTGACCTCGGCGCGTTCAGCAATAATTATGTGACCGATCTTGCGCGAACATATCCTGTAAATGGCAAATTCACTCCGCGCCAAAAAGAAATTTATAACATAGTGTACGAAGGTCAGCAGGTCATTTTTGATGCAATGCGCGCAGGAGAATCTGAAAACACGATGAACCGTGTTGTTCGTGAATTTTTTGCTAAAGCTCTTAAATCTATCAAGCTAATCAAAGACGGTACGATTGCAGAGGTTAATAAGTATCTCGTGCATGGCGTTGGGCACCCCATTGGGCTTGATTTGCATGATTTTCAAATCCATCCCGGCAAGCTTTTGGTTGAAAATGGCGTTTATACAGTTGAACCGGGATTATATTTACCTGATGAAGGTTTTGGCGTACGCCTCGAGGACAACGTTGTCATTGAGAAAGGCGGAGTTAGAGTTTTATCCGAACACATCCCTAAAAAGCTTGAAGATATTGAGAATTTATTCGCATAGGAGGCTTCCATTATGAAATCAGATGTTTTTAAGAAAAACAGAGCAAAATTTGCCGAAGAAATGCTTGATAATTCAATTGCAGTTTTCTTCTCGGGAACTTTTATACGTGACACGAACGACCAATTTTTCTATCCATTTTCTGTCGAAAGAAATTTCTATTATTTCACCGGGATTGCACGCGAAAATATGGTTCTGTCAATTTCTAAAATCAATGGGACAGTCAAAGAGAGTCTTTATATCCCGCCTGTTGACGAGATGTACGAACGTTGGAACGCTCTTTTTATGCGTGATCATGAAGCTAAAGAAATTTCGGGTATGGAAGCGGTAAGTTATGTTGGCTCTTTTGAAGCGGAATTTGCAAAAAAAATGTTCTATGATGTTTATGTACAAAATATCTATATTTTCTCGCATTATGCGGGCCTTAATGAGCCCGACACGCCTGCGCGCAAATTTGCTCAACTCGTAAAACGTCAATATCCAACTGTGAAAATCATCAATTCGCTTGGGCTTATGACTAAGCTGCGAAATATTAAGCACCCTGATGAAGTTGCAGAAATTCAACAGGCTGTCGATTACACAGGTGAAGCGCTCGAACATGTTATGAGCGTTTTGAAACCGGGCATGTATGAATACGAAGTGCAGTCGCATTATCAGCATATTTTAACGCTGAAAAACAGTCGTTCACGCCATCGCTCAGTCATAGCAGGGGCGCATAATGCGTTAATTCTGCACTATAACGCTTATAATTACAAATTGCAAGACGGAGACTTATTGCTCATGGATCTCGGCGCGTATTCAAATTGGTACGTTTCTGATATTACGCGGACTTATCCTGTGAACGGCAAATACACTGACCGCCAAAAAGAAATTTATAATATCGTTCTCGAATGTAATGACCTGCTTCTATCTGAAATTAAAGATGGTTTCACCGAGAAGAAAATGAACGAAATTACGCGCAACTTTTTTGCGAAGGCGCTCAAATCAATCAAGCTTATCAAAGACGAAGCGGATGTTGTGAATCATATTTGGCATGGTGTCGGTCATCCGATAGGCCTTGACCTGCATGATTTTCAGCTTATGCCAAATAAAGATATGCTTGAAGGCTCTGTTTACACGATTGAACCTGCACTTTATATTCCCGAAGAGGGAATGGGTATCAGGATTGAGGAAAATATTGTAATAGAGAAAAACGGCTGTCGTAACCTTTCGAAAAACATAATCAAAAAAGCAAATGATATTGAGAATTTTATGAACAGATAGGATTTAGGAAGTGTACCCTCATCAAAAAAGAGCTTGCGATTTTAGGCCGAGCTCTTTTAATTTGCAATAAAAATCTCCTGTCGAATTGAGCTTTCAACAGGAGACAGAGGTTATTTTAAAGATTGCGCGTTACCAATAATTAGTTTATGCCTATTGGCAGTCAACCTTTGCCATATGCTCAATCAAGTCAACAACTTTGCAAGAATATCCCCACTCATTATCATACCAAGCGATAAGCTTGACGAAATTGTCGCTGAGAGCAATGCCCGCCGCCGCGTCGAATACTGATGTGCAGCTTTCACCTATGAAATCAGATGAAACAACAGCTTCTTCTGTATACGCCAAAACGCCTTTCATTTCGTTTTCAGACGCACGCTTAATTTCTCCTTTAATTTCCGCGTAAGTCGCCGATTTTTCAAGCCTGCAAGTTAAGTCAACAACAGAAACATTGAGCGTTGGAACTCTAAACGCCATGCCTGTAAGCTTTCCGTTAAGTTCAGGAATTACTTTGCCGACTGCTTTTGCCGCTCCTGTTGATGACGGGATTATGTTCGAGCTTGCCGCGCGGCCGCCTCTCCAGTCTTTTTTAGATGGGCCGTCAACTGTAAGCTGTGTTGCTGTCATAGCGTGAACCGTTGTCATAAGGCCTTCTGCAATGCCATATTTATCATTAATTACCTTTGCAAGAGGTGCGAGACAGTTCGTTGTGCATGATGCGTTTGACACGAAATTCATGTCTTTTGTGTATTTATCAAAGTTTACACCTTTTACGAACATCGGCGTATCATCTTTAGACGGGCCTGTGAAAATAACTTTTTTTGCGCCGGCATCAAGATGAGACTGTGCCATGTCTTTTGAATGAAAAATGCCTGTAGCATCAGCGATATAATCCGCGCCGACTTCTTCCCAATGTATTTCAGAAGGGTTTTTGCATTCAAAAACTTTGATTTCTTTACCGTTTACAATTAATTTACCGTCTTTGGCTGAAACTTCGCCATTAAAACGCCCGTGAATAGAATCATATTTCAGCATGTAAACCATATATTCAGAGTCGATAAAAGGGTCGTTAATAGCAACAACCTGCACGTTTTCACGCTCAAGTGAAGCACGAAGAACAAGCCTTCCGATACGTCCAAAGCCGTTAATTCCAATTTTTATCATAAAGTCACTCCCAATCTGTGTATTTTTCCTTCTGAAGTTATTATAACACTTTGTTGAGATTAAATAAAGGAAATCTTTGCTTATTTTATGATTTTTCAATACTCTTTTCAAGAAATTTAAGCACTGCCATGTCGATTTTGTCGCCGTCTAACATTCTTTCTTCAAAATTGTCATGTTCACAGTAAGTTTCGAATGCTTTTTTTGTAGCTTCGTCAAACAAGCCGTTGATTTCTCCCGAATAGAAGCCCCTTGCTTTTAGGGCACTTTGGAGGCGCACGCCTATTTCTTTATCAACGATTTTTGCATCGCCTTTTAAAGTTTCACCAAAAAATAATCTGTGCATGTAAAGCAGATCTTTAAGCTTTTCAATTGGCTCGGGGGCATCATCAACTCTAAGGTCGACCATTTTGTCGTTAAATCCACCATAGCTTCCGCCTTCCTTTACGACTAAAAGTCCGGCCGCCTGCATTCCTCTCTTGTCTCCTCCCGCCTCTTGCCCTGCTGCGAGCGCCTCCACAAGCCTCTCGGGAAGCGGCAAATGCGCATTTTTAAGAAACGACTCGCTCATGTTTTTAACTACACCTTCACCTGCTAAAATGTTGCCCTGACAGCAATAATTTTCGCCTGTGATATGCCCTGCCCAAGCGTTGCATCCGTCGCCTGTATATGACGCAGCATTGCCGTCTTTATCGACGATTCCGACTTGACGCGCGCTGTTATCCGTGTCGAGAACGAGAAGTGCATCAAGAGCTTTTTGTGCGGAGTAGCCTTTTTCTAAAAGCTTAAGGCCAATTTCTCCGTAGTCAAGATTTGCATAAGATTGTGTTGCAATAGCGCCAAACGGCGCTTTCGCCCATGAAACGACTGCGCCGCAAGCTAAAAATTTAGATTGTACGGCAACGCCGAATTCTCCGGTTTTTGGGTCTTTCGCCACGATTGAAAATGTGTTTATTGGGCGAAGTTTTTTGCCATTTATATCACGCATTTTTATCATTCCTTTCGTATAATAAATCAGTATCCGCAGATTCTAAACCCCTCTGATAATGGATCATCAGGATCGAGCACTAGATTGTTAAAACCTGTTATATACGCTGTGCCGCTTACTTCCGTCAAAACGGCTGCGTAATCACCTTCTTTGACATGCCCGATTATTTTACTTTCAAATGGTGTGTCAATTATGCTTTTGTTGATAAGCAAATCGCCATCCTGCATAATTCCTTTATGCACTAAAAGCGCAGTTCTGCCGCCTGTGCCCGTGCCTGTCGGACATCTGTCGATTTGTCCTTCTGCAAAAATACAAACATTGTTCGAAATAAGCTTGTTTCCATCTCTGTTGACGGGGTCACAAATTATTGTGCCGTATAGCCAATTAATACCTTTTTCTGTTGGGTGGATAAATTCACCTTCGGCATCCCAAACTTTGCGCTTAATTTCCATGCCGCGCTTAGCCAATACTTCCGAATTATCAGCGTTGACTTTTAGGCCTAACTTTTCAGCGTCAATATATACATAAAAAGCGCCGCCATAAACGATATCCGCAACAACTTCGCCAATTCCGTCAACTTCAACTGTAATGTTCTCTTTGTAAACGAAACATGGCACATTTTGAAAACGTACACGAAGAACTTTGTCATTTTCCACGTCAGCAAACGCGGTAATCCGCCCGGCGGGAGAATCGATTTTAAGCACGTTCACGCCTTCTTTTGCAATGACTATGCCTGTTTCAAGCGCTACTTTTGTCACAGCTATAATGCCGTGCCCACACATTGAGGAGAGGCCTTCGTTATGTGTAAAAAGCACACCGAAATCACCATCAGGTGTGACAGGCGGCGTCAAAATACAGCCGTACATGCCTGAATGGCCACGCGGCTCAAGCATCATCATTTTACGCAATCCGTCATAATTATCGTTGACATATTTGCGTTTTTCCAAAATAGTCGCGCCCGGAATTGGCGGAAATCCCGATGTAATGATGCGAAGAGGCTCTCCGCCTGTATGGGCGTCAATACAAGTGATGTAATGCTTGAAATTTATCATAGGTAAAACTCCTTTCACTCAAGTATTTTAAAATTCTACTTTTTGCCCTATTTCGAGATTTATAGCTTGTTCATAGATAAACTGCGAAATGACTAAGTCAAAAAGTCCCATTCCGACAGATTTAAAGTATGTAGTTTGTCCGGCGACCGGGAGAGCTTTTTGCTCTTTTTCTAAGTACTCACTGACAAGTACAACGCGGTCCTTGCTCAAAATTCCGTCATGAATCGGTTGTGACAAATCGCCGCTTTCTTCCATTGCGAAAGGAAGTTCTGTATACACATTGTCAACCAAATCCCAAATTGCGTTAGGAAGTTCACGCATTTTCGGTTTGTAAGAACCGATTGCGATAAAGCATTTGCCGCGCAGAAGCTCGACATTATCAGGTACGACGGGCGATTCTGCGGGAGTGGCTGTGACAACTATATCGCTTTTATCAAGAAGTTCTTCGACAGAAGAGCTGATATGCACTGCTATAGCTCTAATTTCAAGTTCCTGTTGCAACTGATCTGCAACAGCGTTAAGCTTTGGAGTGAACGGGTCAAACAAGTAAACATCTTTGATATCTCTGGTCGCTGCGGAGTAAATCGCTTGGCAGTAACCTTGTTGACCAACTCCGATTATGCCGATACTCTTTGAGTCCTCTCGCGAAAAATATCTCATTCCAACTCCACCAACCGCGCCCGTTCTAAGTGCGGTTAAATATTTTGCGTCTAATAATGCTTTTGGTTTTCCGGTCTCATTGTCGTTTAAAATCATCAAACCGTCAATGTATGGATGGCCTTTTTGTGGGTTGTCAGGGAAAAGTGTTAAGCATTTTGAACCAAAATATCCGGGTGTAAAACATGGCATATACAACAGAGTGTTATTTTTATGATTTACAGTAGGTCGTTCAGGCATATAGAAGTTCCCGGATTGGAATATCCTATAAGCCTCCTCAACTTTGTCCATTACTTTGTTGTAAGTTATTGTGCTGCGCATGTCCCTTTCATTTAAAATTAGCATCTAAACCGCCTCCTTCGAATTTTTGTAAAATTTCTTTTGATGTATCAGTAACTGATAATCCTCCGAGCCCTGTGCATCTTAATTCTCGAGGGATTGATTTTCCAACTCTATCTAGCGCATCAATCGTTTCATCAAGTGGGATAACTGCGTCAAAGCCCGCAGCTGCCATATTTGCGCTGGCGATAGCATTAAGCGCCGCTAAAATATTTTTGCCGAGACATGGCACTTCGACTTTATTGCCAACAGGGTCGCATATGAGACCCATTATGTTTTGAAGAGCCATTGACGCGGCCGCAAGGCATGTATCGACCGAGCCTCCAAGAATTTCGGAAGTCATGGCTGCCGCCATACCCGAACCTGCTCCACATTCTGATTGGCATCCGCAAACTTCAGCGGCGAACGTTGAATGGTGAGCTATTAAAACACCGATTAATCCTGCTGAAAGTAATGCGCGAGTAACTTGTTCATCGCTTAAATTCAGCTCTTTTTGAATCGCAAACGCGCACCCCGGTACACAACCGCAAGAGCCGGCTGTCGGTGCAGCAACGAAAACGCCCATTGACGTCTTGATGTCCATAAATCTTGTTACATATTTGATAATATTTTTGCTGAAACTGCCGCCGAGTGCGTTGCTTTCTTCAATTAAATGTGATTGGTTTGTCAATATTCTATCTGCAACAAAGTCATCACTCGGAGTTTCGATTGATTTTTTTAAAATGTCAACGATATCGCACATTTTGTTTAAAACTGCATCAGAAGAAAGTCCACTTCGTTCACTTTCGTACAAAATGGCCAGTTCGCTAAACGACATATTATGAATTTTTGCATATTTACTAATTTCTTTAGCTGTAATGAATGGAACACTAGGGTTTACTTGTGACATAACAGGCAGAACGGGATTCAGTTTTTTGACTTCTAATCCCGGAAAATCAAGTGTAACGGCAGATCCGCCATCAATAGATACCTCAAACCCCATGTAGTTAGTAATTTCGAACATGCCGCCGCCGACTGATAATGCGGTCAATGTATATGGCTTATTTTGACAATCAGTAAATTCTATGTAGTAAGCATTAGGATGTCCGGCACCTAAATTTTTCACTTCAAAAACACAGTCAATTTTGGCTTCTTCTAAGTATTTATATGCGTGAGGAAGCCTTTTGTCATAAGTTTCAAATCCTAAAATTCCCGCGATAAGCCCTATATCCGAGCCTTGACTTTTATAAGTCGTTGCCAACGAACTTTCAGAATCAAAAGAGAATTTGATTTTTTTGACATCCCCACCAACAATTTGCCGTATGACGTTGCCGATTCGGACGGACGCGGCTGTGTGTGAGCTTGAATGGCCAATCATAACAGGGCCTATTACATCGTTAAAAATACTGGGATATTGTTTCATTACGTTACCCCCAAAGTGTTTTATCTGCCGTGTTTTTTTGCGTTTTGCGCCTTTGCGAATTTTTTTGCGTTTTTCATCCCGCCGACTTCTTTGAACATTTCGTTGACTTTAACAGTTTGAATTTGTCTTGAGTTCAGTCCATCATATCCGGCTTCTTTTTTGAGCTTTTTATAGCTTTCAAATCTGTCACTTGACAGTTCGCCTGCTTTAATCGCAACTAAAACGGCACAGCCTGGCTCGTTTGAATGGGAACAATCGTTGAACTTGCACATAGCTGCTAATTCGTCAACGTCCGCGAATGATTTTGAGAAATCAGCCGTTTCAATGCCGATTTCGCGCATCCCAGGCGTGTCAACAACCATGCCGCCGCCCGGCAGCAAAATTATTTCGCGCTTTGTTGTCGTGTGTCGGCCTTTGTCATCGTTTCTTAGGCCTCCCGTTTCGATGATGTCATCGCCGATTAGACGGTTAATAAGTGACGACTTTCCTACGCCCGATGAGCCAATAAACGCAATTGTTTTACCTTCTTCGACATATTTCAAAACTTGTAAGTATCCATCATTTGTCAAGCTTGATGTTATAAGTATGTCAGCATCGATAGAGACAGATTCAACTTCTCTAAGCTTTTCATCTAAGTCGTCGCATAAATCCGACTTGGTCAGTACTATAACAGGCTGTGCGCCGCTGTCCCAAGCGATTGACAAATAGCGCTCAACTCTTCGAATGTTAAAATCATTGTTAAGCGACATACAAACGAATACAATGTCAATATTACTTGCGACTATTTGACTGTTGTTTGATGTTCCTGCCGCTTTCCTTGCAAAAACGCTGTTTCGAGTTAATACATAATGTATAATCGCGTTTCCGGATACATCAGAAGTCCTGTCGATTAGAACAAAATCTCCAACAGCAGGATAATCTGTTGTATTGCTTGCTTTAAAATGGAATTTGCCCGAAATTTCAGCGCTTATCTCGCCATTTTCACACATGATTTTATATACATTTTTGTTCTGTGAAAAAACCCGACCGACAAATAAGTCCGGGTGCGAATTGGCTTCCATGCGTAATTTTTCACTGAGGCCGAGCGTTTCTAGTTTTATTTTCAAATTCTTACCATCCTAATCTTATCAACCTAAACTTACAGATATGCAATATTAGCTGAGATTTCATCGTCGATAATTTCAATCACTCCGTAAGAATATGGCCTTCTGTCGCCAATATTTCCCGGGTTTATAAACAAAATGTTACCATCATAAAACACAGTAGCCAAATGAGTATGTCCAAACATGCAAATATCAGCGCTTATTTCTCTCGCAGCATCAATTATTTTATCATAGTCATTTTTTACGTAAAACATATGACCATGTGTAATAAAAAACCGCTTACCTGCAAGCTCAAATACATGTTCTCGAAGCCCTTGTTCCCACATATCACAGTTTCCAAGAACTTTCACAAACCTAATGTTAGGGTATAGAGCCTCAAAATCGTCAATATCTTTATGCCCATCGCCTAAAAAAATCACGCAGTCTGTTTCATGGCCTAAGTTCATAAGTACTTTGTCGATATTTGTTTTTTTGCCATGTGAATCGCTAAATACAACTATTTTCATATTTTTCAAGCTTTTCGGCCATTTTGCGAAGAGCCTTGCCTCTATGACTTACTTTATTTTTCAAATCATTATTCATTTCAGATGATGTCATTTTGTACTCATTCACATAAAATATTGGGTCGTAACCAAAGCCGCTTTCGCCTTTTTGTTCATAGCCGATAAATCCTTCAAATGTGCCTTCCGTCGTAATAACTTCTCCGTCTGTAAACGCACACGCGATAACACAAATAAAGCGCGCCGTCCTTTTTTCAAACGGCACATCTTTAAGTATTTTGAGAATTTCCGCGTTTCTGACAGAGTAGGGGGTGTCTGCACCCAAGTACATAGCCGAATGCACCCCCGGCTTTTTATCAAGAAAGTCAATTTCGATGCCCGAATCATCTGCAAGAGCTGGTTTACCTGTCAGCTTCATGATTCCTGTCGCTTTCTTAATTGCATTTTCATAGAACGTTTCGCCGTCTTCTTCAATTTGAACGGTAATGCCAAGTTCGCTCATCGGTATTATTTTTAACTTTAAGCCTTCCATTATCTGGCGAATTTCTTTTAATTTATTTTCGTTTGATGTCGCAAAAACGAATTCTTTCATTGCTTCTATAACTCCGGTTCAATAAGGCCATATCCGCCTTCTTTTCTTGAATAAACGACGTTAATTTCATCTGTTGTTGAATTTCTGAACATATAAAAATCATGGCCTAAAAGATCCATTTCCATAACCGCCTCTTCCGGATCCATCGGCTTCATAGCGAATTTTTTTGATTTTTTGATAAAGCGCGCTTCTTCAGAGGCATCATCCTCTTTAAATGTTTCTTCATATTCATGCAAGAATGAATGATCTTTGCGCGATTTTTTCTTTAAGCGATCTTTGTATTTGACCATTTGCACATCGATTTTGTCAACTATTTCATCTATAGCAGAAAATACATCGTCTGCTAAAACGGCCGCTCTCAAAGTGCGTTTTTGAAGCGGAACGACAACTTCAACAGTGAAATTGTTTTTAACCTGCCCAAAAGTCGTATGAATGTCTGCCTTTTCGGGGAGGATTCTTTCAAGGCGCCCCATTTTTGAAATAAGCCTGTCCTTCATATTTTCCGATACATTGATTCCTTTACCAACAAAACTAAATTTCATAGTAATGCCCCCTTATAGAGTTTAATTATGACTATAATAATACATTTTATGGCGTTAGTCAAATTTTTACCTGCTTTTTACCAAACTTTAAGTAATCGCTTAACGTAACCCGTCACCTTGTCAAACCCGTTGCTTCTTTTTATAATATCGGCGTAAACCAGTTTCCAAGTCTTTTTAATGCTCGCGAGCTCGTGAGATGTTATGCCGTCACGACTGAACTGAGCTTTGTAGTAAATGCCAACAGAATCAACTAATTGCATTCGGTCGACGCTGTAATTATAAATTGGAATTCGATTTACGAAGTTCGCAGGCGTTTCGTGGGATTTCTTGACATATCCGTCAAAAGCCCAAACTTTTTGAATTTTACCAAAATACGCTACCGCTTGATCGCTTAAAGGCATTTGTTTTACGTCCAAGTAAAAGAATGCCATTTTCAGCCCCTTAAACGCGAAGATTAACGCTAAAACACTGCCGACAGTAAAACTGGCAACGGCAACAGGGTTCATAGGCCGTTGGTCGTTGGCGGCTAAAGGTCCGCCCTGCATATTGTTTTCATCATCTGTGTCTTCATTTTCTCGCGCCGCATCAAGGGCGAAGCCCCAAAGATCAAAATGCTCATCAAACCACGGGTCATAAAGAAAATCCTGCGCAAAAATGTCTAAATCAGGCGTTATTCCAAGCCTTGAATAATGTTGAGGAGGAGTAGGCTCAAACAGCAGCCATCCAAAACCTTCCAGATAAACGTCGACCCACGCATGTGCATGTTCGCCTGTCACTAAAAAGTACCCGTCTGCCGTTCGTGAATGGGGTAGCAAGTAGCCAACAACATACCTTGTCGGTATGCCGACAGCCCGCAGTAAAATTGCCATTGCCGATGCAAAATATGTGCAGTAACCTTCGTACATTTCAAATAGGAAGTAGTCAACAAAATCTTCACCAAATGGCAAGCTGTCAACGTTTAGGTTGTATCTGAAGTTTTGACGCAAAAATGTTTCAACTGCTTGGGCTTTCTGAAAATCAGACTCAAGCTCATATGTTATTTCAAATGCCAAATCGATAACTCTTTGGGGTAGAGTTTCGGGCAGCTGAGTGAAATTTGCTCGGATTTCGAGGGCGTGAACTTGCCACTGTTCGTAAATTTCCCTAAGCTCGTCGGAAAACAAGTCATAGTGGTTTTCCAAAATGTAGTCGTAAAAACCCGCGCTCGCCAAATTAAGCACTTCCTGCACGAAAATGTTGTCATAATCAATTCGTGTGTATGTAAAACTATATTGTGAATTCTGCAAAAGAGGCGTTGTAGCCCTTATCGAGTTGTTGCCGCTTATGATAATTTCCATATCCGGTTGATGTTCAACTGCTATATTTCTATCAGCTCTGTTTGCGACAAAAAGTGAACCTGTACGCGCCCTCCCGATGTTGATTGTTACTTCATTGTCAAATTGGAACGGAGCAACAGCTTCAACAGCCTGAACCCAACTTAAATACGATCTATATGCACTATTTCGGATGAACGCAGGCACTTTATCAGGGCTTATATAAACTGGCATCAATGTGCTCATATCGTAGTGTACTCCTCTGTCTTCGGAAACACGTATGACGTTTTCAGTTATCACGTCAAGATTTTGATGGTAAAACAGCCCATAAATATCTGATCGCCTTGCTTCAAAAGGAAGCGCCAATAAAAATCCGTAAGCCTCATCGTCGCGTATACTTGGAAGCCCCCAAGTATGTGGGCTTAAAAAGGCTTTAAGCGCTTCAGCATACTCAGCTCTGAACATAAATTCATTTTCATCAAAAGGAACAAACTCGTCAAAAGAGCCGAGCCATCTGTCACCCGTGTAATAATCCATTATACCGCCGACAAGATAAATCCGTTCGTCGGCCCAAACGCGCATTACTTCGTGGCGGCTTAGTCTGACACGTCCCCCGAGACGTCCGCTCGAATCTCCGAAGCCTGATGTGTGGAGCGCAAAATACTTAGGATTAAATGTAAAATGCACAAATTCCTGAACCGCCCCGATTGGGTTTGCAAAAAAGTTTGCAACTCCTTCGCGGTTATATTCTATATCAGGCTTTGGCATATAAAAAGCCGCAGCCAAAATCAAAGCGCAAACAGGTATAGAAATTATTACTAGCTTATTGTTTGACGGCTGGAAGTCCTTCGGTCTCTCTTTCGAAGCCATGTTTAGCTTGCGAATGAAAAGTACTGTCATCGCAAATAAATAAGTCAAAACATGGTAATCATTCCGCGGGAAACCAAATGACCAACTGATTATAAAAATAGCCGCGCCGAGGAAAAATAGCGGATAAAAATTAAACGACCAATAAATTGATATCGCGGCGAGCAAAACTACTAAAAACGTAATTCCAACAACGAGTACTGAAGCGTACTCAGAAGTATATTCCAAATGCCCAATAGAGAACAAAATTGTACGATGAATCCTTTGAACGAGTGGGTATGTGATCGTACTGTACCAATCATTTGCGAAAGATTGCGCATAAACAAACAAAGCAGCAAGCGAAACTAACACTCCTGCTGCTATTAGTGTTTTTTTGTTGAAAAATATAACTGCAGTAAGGACAGAAAATGATACACACATTAAAAATACGTTTAGTATAGTATATTCTAAAAGAGTTCCCATAAGTATCGTTATGACAAGCGGGAATGCGCTCAGTGTGCCGAGCACGACATATAGACCCGCCTCAAGAATTCTTGACTTTATGTATTGCTTTTTTTGCTCATGCACCTTTAACCACCTTCTCCTCTTCATATTCATCAGTTGAAACGTTAAAACAAAGAACGCCCGCAGCTTCAAGCTCACGAATCATGCCTTCTGCGTTTCTTAAAAAGTTAAAATAAACCAAAATTACGTTATGTCCGAGCTTTTTAGCGTCAATTAAGTTTTGGACTATAAGCTCTGTTAAATTTGGAGTGAAAAATACGATATTTCCAATTTCATCCTTATTTTTAATTATTTTGCGTAAAATATTTTCAGCAGGAACGAGCGCGTTAAACTCAGCTTTTGCAAGAATCGGCCTAAGCAAATGAAAGTCTCTTGAACCTGTGCAGTTAAACGTATTTATTGAGTCCGAGGCGTAAATTAAATCCACCCACATTTGCCGATTGGTTATATGTTTTATAACAGATAGAACGCGACACACTATACCGTCCTCATGTGCTATTCGCTTTTCAGTATCTTTAACAGGTATTTTCAGCATATCAAGCACGATTGCGACAGCGTTATTGCCGCTTGCCTGATGCCGTTTAACAAGAAGTTCGTTTCGCTTTGCCGATAATTTCCAATGCACTCTCTTTAAACTGTCTGATGGCACAAACTTACGAATGTCGGCTATCGTGTAATAATCATCCATAATCGAAGCCTTTTTCGCATCTTCCTTAGCCGTTAATTCTACTTTAACAGGAAATGATTCAACCGGGAAAGCGCGTGGGTACACGAGTACAAAATCGTCAGATTCAATTTTTTTCTTGAAAATAAAAAGCTTCAAAATATCGAACATTTTAATATGCAGTGCGCCGACATGAAACTGACCTCGATATTTGCATGAATAGTTGATGACCTGCTCCTCGACAGACCTTGCAGCAATTTTTTTAATAAATAAATTCGCAGGCATAATAACGCCGACATCCGCCTCTTTAAATACAATCTCAGCGTCGAACACAGGTAAAAAGCTATGGTTTTCAACCATAACGATTATGTCGCTATCGTCGCCTTTTGTTATTGAGCTATGCCTGAAAAAATGCCGCACCGAAAGCCCCTGCATACAAATAAATGAATACAAAAATGACAAAACAGGTATAGCTGCAAGGACATAAAGCATAACGTATGCAACATCCGATTCGGTCATAAAAACGAACGTAGCGGCGAAAAATAACGCTAAAATGTAAGCAAATCTGTTACGTTTCATTCTATTTTAATTCCTTCTATAGCTTCTTCGATTACGTTAACGCTCGTAATTTTGCGCATTTGCGCCTCTTGTCGCATTACCATCCTATGCGCAAGAACATGTGGGGCCATTTTTATAACATCATCAGGCGTCACAAAATCCCGTCCATCGTACAGAGCCCAAGCTTGCGCCGCTTTGTAAAGGTTTAAAGAGCCGCGAGGGCTTGCGCCAAGCTCAACATATCTATGCCGCCTGGTTTGTTCAACGACGCTGACGATATAATCTGTTATTTTGTCATTTACAAAAACACTTTCAACCACTTTCTGAATTTCAGACACTTCATCACAGTTGATGACCGCAGGTAACGTTTGAAGCGGGCTTTCGCCTTTAAATCGCTCAAGAATCATAGCTTCTTCTCTGATTGTTGGATATCCGATTGAAATTCTCATGAAAAACCTGTCAAGCTGCGCTTCAGGAAGCGGAAATGTTCCCAAATATTCGACCGGATTTTGCGTTGCCAAAACCATAAATGGCTGAGGTAATGTGTATGTACTGCCATCAACGGTTACTTGCCGCTCTTCCATCGCTTCAAGAAGGCTTGACTGCGTTTTAGGAGATGTTCTATTAATTTCGTCTGCCAAAATAAAGTGGCTCATAATTGCGCCTTCTTTATAATCCATTTGGCCTGTTGACATGTTATAAACCGAAAAGCCGGTTATGTCAGACGGCATAATGTCGGGAGTAAATTGAATCCTTCTGAAGCTTCCGTCAACAGATTTCGCAAGAGAGTTCGCGAAGCTCGTTTTTCCGACTCCCGGAACATCTTCGATCAATAAATGTCCGCGGCATAAAAGGCAGATTAGCCCAAGCTCAACTGCTTCTTTTTTGCCAATCATTACTTTTTCCATGTTATGAACTATTTCAGTAAGCCTGTTTGAGTATTTTTCCATAAATTGCTCCTTTGTTTATTTATGTCATAAGCCAACGATCGGCTCTCTTGTTTTTTTGCGCGTAAGCATAACAAGCCCCTGCCCTATCATACCAACGATACTTACGCTTAATCTGTCTTTTTTAAGCTCGTTTTCTAATTCTTTCATTATTATAACTCTATTTTCTTCAAAACGCAAATCAATAAAGTCAATTAAAATCATTCCGGATAGATTTCTTAACCGTATTTGCCGCGCGATTTCGACTGCTGCTTCTCTGTCAACTTTTAAAGCCGTTTTTTGTTGGGAACTTTTGCCAATGAACTTGCCTGAATTAACGTCGATTAAAACGCCTGCTTCCGCATGATCAATTACTATAAAACCACCTGATTTAAGCCAAACTTTTCGGCTGAAAGCTTCTTCGATTTGTTTTGTTAAAAAATGTTCCGAAAAAATTGGGGTATCGCCCTCATGAATTTCTACAGGTATTTCGTATGCAGCCGCCTGCACTTTCTCGAGCTCGTTTTTATCATTTATAATTACTTTTTGGATATCCTTTGTCAAAATCATTCGGATTGTGTTGGCCAAAAAGTACTCTTCTTTTTGTATAATATTCGGTGCGGTCGAAAATTCAGCTCTTTTGATAATATGTTCATATCGTGCAACAATATCATTGACATTTTCTAATAATTCATCTTCTGATATGTCGATACATCCGGTTCTTATTATAGCGCTGAAATTTTCAGGAAGAATATCCGTGAGCATCTTTCTGAGCCGTTTTCGTTCCGTTATATTTTCGATTTTTTTTGAAATTCCGATTTCTTTGAAATTGTTTTTAAAAAGCACGATATAGCTGTTTGACACAGATATCTGTGTTGTAGCCGCCGCACCTTTTTCGCCTGTTTCATCACGTGTAATTTGAACTAAAATATGATCATTTGGTTTAAATTTATGCTCATAATCATTACAAAACGCTTTTTCTTTTTGGTCACTTAAGTCAAGAAACACATTTTTTGAAATGCCGATGTCAATGAACAAAAACTGATTTTTCAACACATTTTTAACGACGCCTAGATAAATATTGCCTACAATGCTGCTGTTTAAACGATTATCAAGAAAAAGCTCGATAAGTTTACTATCTTCTACAAGTGCGGTTTTAACTATTTCATTGTCAAAATCTATTAAAATCGTTTTCATAGGTCTTCCCCAAGCGCTTTTTTAATTGCTAAAACAATGACTTGTACGTCCGCTAACGCGCCTTTGCCTAAGTCACCGCAGGCTAAAAGTGATTCTTTTGGTTCGATAAACTGATATCCGCAGCCTTTTAATTTGTCTATATTATTTTGCGTAATCGCGTTTTCGTACATCGCAGTGTTCATCGCCGGGCAAATAATAATCGGTTTGTCTTTAACGGCCATTACGACAGTCGAGAGCATATCATCAGCAATTCCCGACGCGATTTTACCGATGATGTTCGCTGTTGCAGGCGCTATAACAAATAGATCCGTCTTCTGTGCAAGTGAAATATGTCTCACGTCGTTGTAATGAATTTCTTCAAACATGTCAATATACACTTTATTTTTTGTCAAAGTTTTAAAAGTGAGCGGAGCGATAAATTTTTCAGCAGCATTTGTCATAATTACATTGACATTTATTTTATTTTTTGTCAGCAAGCTCGCAATTTCTGCCGCTTTATACGCCGCAATACTCCCCGTAACCCCCAAAATTACTTCTTTCAACGCTTATCATCCCTTTCGCCCATCGTTGCCTCAACAATCGCCACAGCGATGTCATTTTTGCTCAAATACTTCTGATAATTCTTGTCTTTATCAATCAAATATCCAATATGCGAATTGTTATTAGCGCATTTTAAATCGTTTGCTAAAACGAAATCACAATGATTTTTCGTCAAAATTTCATATCCTGCATCAATTAATTCATCCACAGAAACGTCGTTTAACAATTTAAATCCAACAAGTGTTGCGTTTGGCACGAGGTTTTTAAAGAATGAAATAATTTTCGGTGTTTTCTTCATTAAAATAAAAAATTCTTCCATGTCGGAGCTGATTTTTTCAGTTTTACTTACTTTAATTTCAGTAAAATTATCAGCGGATAAAACAGACTTAACGCGATAATCACTAACTGCCATTGCATGGATGATAATGTCAATTTTTTCATGATTGAGCAAAACTTTAACAGCCGATTCCAGTTCTGATACATCATCAATTTTTATAATTTTAGCCTTATCTGATTTAGGTTTAACGGAGGATTCACTGCAAATGTAAAAAATCTTATCGACTTCTTCATTAGTGGCGAAGCAATCAGCCGTCAAACTTCCAAGCTTTCCTGTTGACATGTTTGAAATACTTCTGACTGCATCAATTTTCTCTGTTGTTCCACCTGCTGTTATTAGTACTTTCATAAGCTCCCTTTTTCTCCAAATAGCTCCAAACGTTTAATGCGCACATCTCCCAAAACGTATGGCATATCAAGCCTTTCGCAAATAAGCTCGGCTGCAACTTCGGCCTTTAAGTTTAATGCGCTGCCTGTAGCGATTGTTAATTGTATGGCAGAGCTTCCCAAAGCTTCAATTTTATAAATCATAGGCCGAATATCTAGTGTTTTCTCGCCTTTTTTGCTCTTTTTTGTAACAATAATCTCGTTCCTATTTAATATTTCATCTATAATTTCGGGGCTGATTTCTTTTGGAAATACAACTTCATAGATTGCGGCTGTAAGCGACGCTGCGGCGTTTTTTTCGCCTTTTAACAGCCTTTTGACGTTTAATACTTTAAGCCCATCAGGCATTGTTACGTTCAATTTTAATGCTGCATCAGTGCAGTCAAGCTCTTTCGTAAACTCAATGTCAACAATTTCGCCTATGCTTTCAATTCCGACCGATAACGGCAGTGCAAACGACATAATCTGATGAGGGTTAAAACCTTTAGAATACGCGACGGGAAGGCCGCTTCGTTTTACAGCGCGTTGGAACAGCTTTAGAAGATCAAGATGCCCGATAAATTTCATATTGTCGATTTTTTCAAACTTCACGCGATATAGGTACTTTTCATCATCCAAAGTAAGCACCTCCGATAAAAGAATTTGCACCGCAAGCGACACATTTTTCACGGCAATGAGGAGTTACTTCTTCTGAGTACGCTTTTTCACGCTCACTAATTAAAAATCCCTTTGAAACGCCTATATCAATATGATCCCAAGGAAGTATTTCTTTTAAGCTTCTTTCGCGTAAATAATCGTTTATATTAATGCCTGCGCCATCAAACGCGTTAATCCACAAATCATATTTAAAAAATTCAGTCCAACTGTCGAACCGCGCGCCCATCTGATACGCTTTAGTTATTGCCTTAACAACGCGCCTGTCGCCACGCGACATGACTGCTTCTATAACGCTTGTTCCAGCGTCGTGATAGCTGTATCGGATTTGCCGCTTCGTCAAGCTTCGTTTAATAGAACGCTGCTTGTCCATCAAAGTTTCGTAAGTATCCTGCGCTTCCCATTGAAATGGTGTAAATGCTTTTGGTATAAAACTGGATGTACTCATTGTAATGGAAGGGCTAAACTTTCGGTTTCCGGCTTCGTAATATTTCTCAACGATATTCTCAGATAGTTTTACAATTCCTGTCAAATCCTCGTCCGTCTCAGTTGGCAGTCCTATCATAAAATAAAGCTTGATTCTGCTCCATCCGCCTGAAAAAGCGATGCCTGCACCCGCTAAAATCTCTTCTTCCGTGATACCTTTGTTTATGACGTCGCGAAGCCTTTGTGTGCCTGCTTCAGGAGCGAAAGTAAGGCTTGATTTTCGTACATTTTGCACCTTTTCCATCATTTCAAGGTTGAAAGCGTCAATTCTGAGCGACGGAAGCGAAATGTTGACTTTTTCATTTGAAAATCGATCGATTATCCCTTCCGCAAGCGGTTTAAATTCACTGTAGTCACCTGTAGACAGCGAAACGAGCGATATTTCTTCATGTCCGGTTGAATTAATAAGTTCACCTGCCTGTCCGAGCAAAATATCACAGCTTCGCTCACGCACAGGGCGGTAAACATAACCCGCTTGGCAAAAACGGCAGCCTCTAATACACCCTCTGAAGACTTCAAGCGTCACGCGGTCATGTACGACTTCGATAAGAGGCACGATCTGCTTTTCAAGTAAAAACGTAGTATTTAAATCTTTTGCGATAACTTTACGGATTTTAAGCTTTGCGTTTGGATGGTTAGGTTCGAATGATGCTATCAAGCCTTCAGAATTATATTTTACATCATAAAACTTCGGCACATAAACGCCATCTACGTTTAAAAGCGTTTCAAGAAAATCATCTCGCGTTCCGCCATTTGTCTTGCTTTTATCGTATAAATCCATTATTTGATCAAGAGAGGCTTCACCTTCACCAATATAGAAAAAATCGAATATTTCAGCCATTGGCTCAGGGTTATACGCACATGGCCCGCCGCCGCAAATTATTGGATCGTCCTCTTTTCGATCCTTTGCGTAAAGCGGAATATTCGCAAGATCAAGCATGTTTAAAATGTTCGTATAGCTCATTTCGTACTGTAAAGTAAAGCCGATAAAATCAAATTCTCGAAGATTTGTTCGCGTTTCGAGCGAGAAAAGCGGGATATTGTTTTCTCGCATAATACTTTCCATATCGTTCCAAACAGCGAAAGCTCTTTCGCAGTAAATATCCTCTCGCCTGTTTAAGAAAAAATACAATATTTGAAGCCCCAAATGGCTCATTCCTATTTCATAAACATCCGGAAAGCAGATTGCAAAGCGAGTTTTGACATTGTTTATGTCCTTTTTGACTGCGTTTATCTCATTACCTATGTATCTTGCGGGCTTTTCAGCTTTTAAAAGCAAACTGTCGCTAATGTTCATTTAATCTCTCCAATGTTGTTGAGTCTGAGCCTTAAGTATAACACATGAACCAACCAAATAACAATAAAATGCCCCGAAAAAATTCGAGGCATTTTATTAATCATCTTGCTTAAGCTCCAGAGCACACTTTGAGCAGATTCCAAAAAGGGAAATTTCTTGACGGTCTACTTTATGGCCATACTCATCCGCAACGAGTTCAGATGCTCCTGAAATAAAGCCGGCGGAGCTTAAATCCACATCATAAATCATACTGCATTTAGTGCAGAAAAAGTGGCTGTGAGGTTCAATGCGCCCATCATAACGCGTGACATCTTCAACAATCGGAACTTGAGAGACCCTTCCACCTTCTGAGAGGTTTCGCAAATTACGGTAAATAGTCGTTTTAGAAATCGCAGGATGTTTTTTTTGTATTTCGTTATACAGCTCATCCACTGTCGGATGGCTGTTAAAAGACTTTAACGTGTCAAGAATTACTTGCTGCTGCACCGTTTTGCGTTTACGTTCTGCTGAGATAATCTACCATCTCCTCTAAGCTTTTCTTACCGAAAAGCACTTCTGAGTCATTAATAATCATAACGGGTACGCTCATTACGTCAAACCTATCCCTAATTTCGGGGAAATGCTGTAAGTCTATCATTGACGCATTAATGTCTTTGTTAATGATGGCAATTCGCTGCGCTGCCTGCACAAGATCAGGGCACATAGTACATGACAGTGAAATGCCGATTTTAATTTCGACAGGTTTAAGACTTATGATTTGACTTTTTAAATCATCGGACATGGCCTGACCCGGCCCGGCCGCGTTATAAATCGCAAGGACGAAAGATTCCATTTCATGACCGACAGGAACGGCGTTAAAGCTTGCGCCTGTATAGTTTCCATCTTTATCCATTAAAGCAATAATCGGATATAGATTCCCGTCCAGTTTTCTCTCGAGTTCAGAGTTTTCACCTTTTTCGTAAATGTTAACAGGCATTTTATCCGATGCCTCAGTAAATGACGTTAAGAAGCTTCTAATTCCGTCAGACAATTTGCAATCAGGGTTAAGAATCGCATTAATCGAAACTTGGCCTGTGCATCTGTCCATTACATAACGGATTTGTTCTGCCGTGTCGTCTTCGAAAGAGTCTCCATTAGAGCTTGCCGGATCTTTAGGTTCGCTTGCTTCGATCGTTATGCCGAGCCTGTGTTTAGCGTCTTCTATATATTTTTCAGCCGCAGTTGAGGCAATTGCACCGTCTGCCGTCGCTGTAACCAATTGACGAAGTCTTTTCGGACGGATGTCTCCCGCTGCGTAAATACCGGCAACGTTAGTTTGCATATCTTCATCAGTTATAATATATCCACGGTCATTTACCTCAATCTGATCTTTATAAACCGCGCTTTCCGGCTCGTAACCGACAAATATAAATACACCAAACGTTCCTTCTTCCACTTTATGAATCCAAGATTCTCCTGTGTGGTTATTTCTGAATTTAGCCTCTTTAACAACGCCTTTACCTTTTACATACTCGATTTCGCTGCTAAAATGTACATCTATTTTATCATGGGCCAAAACCTTATCTGCGACTGATTTAGCGCATGTAAATTCAGGCTCTCTTGATATAACAGTTATTTTTCTTCCGAAGCGGGTTAAATATATGGCTTCTTCTGCTGCTGAAAAGCCTGATCCGATGACGAATATGTCTTTGCCGGCAAAAAATTCACCGTCACAAGTCGCGCAGTAGGCTATGCCTCGACCTGCGTATTCTGTTTCGCCTTCAAAGCCTAATTTTCTTGGCTTTGCACCGCTTGCAATTATTACAGCGACCGAAGAGTAAACTTCACCCGATGTTGTTATAACATTTTTAATATCACCGCAGAAATCAACTTTTGCGATTTCGCCGGAAGCAAATTCAACGCCGAAGTTAACGGCTTGCTTTCTCATAATTTCGGATAAATCCGCGCCGTCCGCGTGTAAAACGCCCGGATAATTGACCACCTCTGCCGTAATCTTAATTTGACCGCCTACTTTATCTTTGTCTATGATTAAAGTTTTAAGCTTAGCGCGTCCGGCATAGATGGAGGCGCTGAGACCTGCCGTCCCAGCGCCGATAATAATCAGATCATACAAGTTTTGCATGAATATCCACCTTTTACTTTCTTATACTTTTAGGAGTCTATAGATTTTCTCTTGTAAGCAATGTTAGATTTTGCCAACCAAGTTCATGCTTGGTTTAAGTGTTTCAGAACCTGGCTCCCATTTAGCCGGGCAAACTTGGTCGCCATGTTCCGCAACGAACTGAGCTGCTTTAACTTTTCTAAGTATTTCGTCAGAATTTCTGCCGATTCCCAGAGCGTTAACTTCATAAGCTACGATTTCACCTTCAGGATTAACGATAAATGTACCTCTAAGTGCAAGACCTGCATCTTCAATCAAAACGCCGAAATCTCTTGATATTGCGTGAGTAGGGTCTGCAAGCATTGGATATTTGATTTTTTTGATTGTTTCAGAAACATCATGCCATGCTTTGTGCGTAAAGTGAGTGTCAGTAGAAACTGAGTAAACTTCCGCGCCGATTTTTTTGAAGTCTTCATAGTTGTCAGCGAAGTCGCCAAGCTCTGTTGGGCAAACAAATGTGAAATCTGCAGGGTAGAACACAAATACCGACCATTTTCCTTTTAAATCCGCGTTTGTTACTGTTTTAAATTCACCGTTTACATAAGCTTCGCTTTTAAATTCTCCTACTTTTTTTCCGATTAATGACATTTCATTTTCCTCCTTAGGGATTTTAATAATTTATATTTGTTGCTAATTAGTAATGAGTTTCATTTGCAAATTCATATTAACATATGTTTAATTGAATGTCAACTATTTTTATCAAGTTTTTTAAATTTTTTTTAATGTCTGGTTTTTAGCAGAAATTTTTGTAAAGCTTCCAAGCAATTTGAAGTTATTTGTAAAATATTACAAAAAGTGCTTGACAAATAGGGGGGGGGTGATACATTGAATCTAGTCACATTTTGGAAAGAAAACTTGCTTACTATTAAGGAAGGAGGGTTGGGAAAGAGGTAAGCATACTTTAAGTCAGTTTAGAATCTATTGCACAAAGGTGCAGGAAGGAGAAACAGACGGATGAAAAAGAAAATAAGTAGAATTTGGCTTCCAGTTACAATTTGCCTTGTGTTAATTGCAAACATTGCTGTATTTGCAACAAATGACACTGTAACGGCGGACATACCATTAACAGTTGAAAGTATGAATTACATACTATTTGATGCTCCAACCGACATTGAATATGGCATAGAGCTAATAAATATCGGAGAAATGGTAGTTGAGAGAAGCGAATCCTTTGACGCAAGGGCGTTAATGGAAGAATTTTCATGGGGCGATAACCTATTTGAAGTTACGAGTGCAGAAATTTGGCAGAATGACATAGCTTTGTCAGCAGAAGGTATTGACAAACTTTACCTTGATATGGCATACTCTTATGAGATGACAGATATGGAAACGAGGTCTTTAGTTCAGTTTAACGTGACAGATATTAGGGTGTTCCAGGGGCTTGGAAATATTCCGCCACAAGCTAATGTGCTTACGCACATAATCTTTGACGTAGAAAACAACGGCATGTCGGGTGTTCATAATCCAACTGTCACCTTGTATTCAAATGGGTTTTCAATAGGGACTTTAATACTGACTTCCTTTTTCCCGGGTAATGCCGAAGGAACATTTACCTTGACATTGCAATCAGGTTTCTCTGCCGGGCCACATAATATTGGAGTTAGAGTTTCAGGTGGAAATAGCAACCATCTTCTTGTTAGACCTTTTACTTTCCACGGCGGGGCGGCCCGTTTGGATGTAGCGTCAATTACAAGAAGCGCTCTTGTTCCTGCTATTACAATGCGAGCTCAACAGTATAGCGTTAGAATTACTAATACTGGAACCGGCCGGTCGGTTGATAATACACCTACGGATATACATGTTAATAATCAACTGTTAGGCCGTTTAAACATACCGTGGCTAGACCCGGGAGACAGCGTTACTTTCACATTTGATTTAACGTTTTCAATGCGTGGTACATATACCGTCAGAGCAGCCACCCCACATAATTACAGAGCTCTTATCACTTTTATTGATTTTGATACCGAGCTTTGGGCAGGTCGTTGGAGTGCTGCAAATGCAAGGTCGTTGATTGTAGACGCGTCACAAGCTGCTCGTGGCAATTTTACTATAGGTCAATTAGAAGCCTATCTTGCATGGAATGGAATCACAAGCAATGTTCATCTTAGTCGTTTAGTCAATGAAACATATGAGCGTCATATTAGGATTTTAACGGCATTTCATCCTACTAACCCTAATGTAGCAGGTTGGGCAAATGTATATAGAAGAGAAGGTACACAAGTCGTACGAATAACCAATGTTTACACAGACCCTTCTACCTTTGTGAGAGGTGACACATTTATTAGACCAGACTTAACAGGGGATCTTCTTAGAGGGGTAATCATTCACGAATTTGGTCATCTATTAGGGATAGGCCACACTATTTGTATGGATTTATCTGTGATGACAGCGAGTCCCGTGTCTAATTTTAGAACTCAAGTTATGCCTCATGATGAGCATAACCTTAGAATGAGATATCGATAGGAGGGGATTATTATGAAAAAATCAATATTAATTATGCTTGTTCTTGCTTTTCTTACTTTAGGTCTTTGGGGCTGCGTGGTCGCCTCTGAAAGTGAGGCTATAGAGATTGGGGTAGAAGCAGTACTAGAGAATGGGGTTGCAGAAGTCGGGGAAGAAGAAGCTGTAGTAAATGCGCGTGCAGAAGCATTATTAACTGATGTTACAAGAACTGTTGTAAGCGAATTTTCATTAGCTGATATAGAAGAGGATGACAGGACGATTGCTTTTATACAGCAGCATGCGTTTTTATTCTTTTCCCCAACTAGTTTAAATGATTTAGAGGAAGATGCTGATGTTATAGTTTCGGGCAGGATTTTACCTGGATCAGTCAATATACTAACTTATATTGATAGCGCAACTTCACCAGTAGGAGGAACGCTTACAGAGATTGAAGTGCTTCAAGTGTTTGCAGGTGATGTTGTCGAAGGCGAGACATTACTAATAGCGGAAGATTATTTTATTATGGAGACGCCTTATGAGATACAAATATTCACTATGGAAGATTATCGTCCTTCAATAATAGGACAAGAGTATGTATTTTTCTTAATAGGGAGGGAGAACGATCGTCGCGATATCTTCGATCAGCATAGCGTCATATACAATATATCAGGCATGACTCATGGACGCTTCCCTGTTCTCGAAGAACTTGTGCCATCAGCTAGGTCAAGGATGGGATTTCACACTGTTAACAACTTTACAGACACCGATCTTGGGCTAGCATTTGGTGGCGATTCCCGACGTTATCGTTCAATTTTCCAAGAAGTGGTTGAGAGATATTTTGTGAAGATTGAGAGATAGTTAAATAATTGCAATGAAAAAGCGGGGAAGGCTTCCCCGCTTTTTTACGCTCAAAACTTCACTTGCCTCTCGCTTGCAATCATGATAAAATAATCTATGCAAACTGAAAAACTTCCCAAAATAATCCACATAGACATGGATGCGTTTTATGCCGCTGTTGAAATTCGGGATAATCCTGCGCTTTTTGGCAAGCCCCTTATTATTGGCGCGCTTCCGACCGAACGCGGCGTCGTTGCGACTTGCAGTTACGAAGCGCGTGTTTTTGGCGTGCGCTCAGCTATGAATATTAAAGAGGCGTATCGCCGCTGTCCGCATGGCATTTATATGCGCCCAAGCGGAGGTAAGTATTCAAAAGCATCAAAGCAAATCCGAAAAATTTGGAGAGATTACACGGATATTTGCGAATATATTTCATTGGACGAAGGATTTTTAGATGTGACAGGTTCGGAGCATTTATTTGGCGGGGCGAGGGCAATAGGATATGAAGTTAAGCGCAGAGTTAAGGAGGAAGCAGGTCTGACTTGCTCCGTTGGCGTTGGTTATTCAATGATGTCAGCAAAGCTTGCAAGTGAAGAAGATAAGCCGGATGGGTACTTTGAAATACTTTCGCCAAGCGAGCTGCGCAACCTTATAATTGACAGAAGTGTTAGAGTGATTTACGGTGTGGGCGCGAAAACCGCTGAGCAATTAGCGCAAGCGAAAATTACAACTGTTAGGGACATTTTAAACAATCCGCAAACCGTCATAACGCTTTTAGGTAACTATGGACGGCAAGTTATTGAGCTTGCAAATGGTGTTGACTGCCGCAAAGTGACAGCGGACGCGGACGCAAAGTCAATCGGAACAGAGCAGACTTTTCAACAGGATATAACCGATTTTGATTATTTAAAAGATGTGCTTCTTCTAACCGCTGAAAAATTGAGCTTTGATATAAAGCAAAGAGGTCTTTACAGCCGTACGATAACGCTTAAAGTAACGTATAAAGATATGAAATCTATAACCCGCTCAAAAAGCGGCGAGGCGACAGATAAAACAGCCGACATATATAAAGCAGCCGCTTTCCTGTTTGATAAAATAGAAAAGCGGCCAATTCGCCTGATTGGTATAACGCTCAACAACCTTACTGATACGCCTGAACTCCAAATATCGCTGTTTGATATGGGTAAAGATGTAGATAAGCTCGACAATGCAATGATGAATTTACAGCTAAAATACGGTCAAGGCATCGTAAAAACGGCAGGCGTTTTACGCGCCGAGAAAAATGTTAATGATGATTATTGAGTTTCAAGTATTTCTCTCTGCGCCTTTTTACTCAGCGATTTTAAAGTTACTTGATGCGCCTCTTGAATCATCGTTTCCACAATATCATCCGGCACGACGCCTTCCAAATAAAGTGAATTCCAATGCTCTTTGTTCATGTAATATCCCGGTACTATATGCTCGTATTGCTGCCTGAGCTGCTGCCCAAAAGCAGGCTCAAGCTTAAGAGTCATAATCGGTTTACCGTCTTTGTCGCCACCGCACATCGCAAACATTTTCCCGCCGACAAAATAACGAGTTGCTTGCCATTCTTCTTGATAGTCCATCGTTGCGCCAACTTGGGAAAGGCAATACTTGTCTAACCATTCGTAATTATTTCTTTTCTTCATAAAGTAACCTCATCTTCCCTCGCCCAATTTTCATATTTTATTCTCCTGTATAGCTTTACCAATATTCATTGCTTTTCGCCAATCGGGAGCATTTCCGCAATCGCTGTAATATTCGTCTAAACGGCTTATCTTTCCGTCTGTTATTTTCGCAAAAGATGTCACAAAATGAGTTGATTTATCAGAGTAAATTTTCGTAACAATAGTTATACCGGTATCTATTTTATCAACGCGTTTAACTTCGCCTCTCCAATCGCCGGGATATTCGCAGTTCGCTCTTATGTATTCCTCAACCGTAAACTGCTCATTGCTATCATGCCAACAGATAACAGCATCGGAGACGAAGCGCTTTTGCAAGGCTTCTGCGCTTTGTTTAACCACATCGTCCATAAATTGTTTGGCATACCACAAACGGCATGTTTCTATGCGTTTGCCGTTATCACCCTGCTCTTTATCATAGGCGAATCCATTAAGAAGTTCACATGGAAAATCAGCGCATTGTCCGCAATATTCATGTCCTAGTTCTTCACAGCAGCTTTTGACAGGGCATGAATCTCCCCAAAAAGGCTTTTCAATATCAACGCAACCGCCGCAGTTTGCCCGCTCCCTATATCCACATTGGCTGCAAAGCAGACCACATCTTGATTCAATCATTTTTTTCACTCTCCTATGACTTCATCATAACACAATAAACACGACAGCATTATGTCATGTTGTATAAAGAAGCAAAATATTTTTTGCGATATTTTGGATTTCATTTGCGATATCAATAGGGGATAAAACTTTAACTTTATCTCCAAAGCCTAAGAGCCAGCCGATTATATAGCTTCGATTCGTATATCCAACTTCAAAATATAAACCTTCATCGCTTTCATAATAGCAATCATTCCCATAGGCTTCAATCAGTAAGTATTTGACGGATTTATCAAACAGCGCCTCTAGCTTGTTTTCATCTGTTAAGTTGCTGTTAAAATCACGCTTTTCCGGCGGGATGTCACGCATTTTAAACTTTTCACTGCAACCGCAAATGTTTAAATTCCACAGTCGGTTTAATTTAAACATTCGCCAGTCGCTGCGATCTAAACAAAAGCCGAAAACATACCAAGACGTCCATTGAAACGTTACGATATATGGTTCAATGCGCCTGTGGCTTTCGCCTTTTTCGGAGGCATAGTCAAACTCGATAACATTGCTTTCGATTATCGCTTTATTTATAGCTTTAATTTTAGCTGTTAAATACTCTTTGTAGTATGATTCAAGATCGATGCCGATATCTTTTAAAGCGGTGATAATGCCTGACAGTTCACCTGTCGTCAAAACATGTTGGTCAATTTTAAACCCTTCCGCAATTGAGATTCCACCGCCGGAACCTTGATATGTTACAACAGGTATTCCAGCCATACACAAAGCATCAATGTCTCGATTAATTGTACGGCGGTTTACTTCAAACTTTTCAGCCAAATATGGAGCGGTTACGCGGTCTTTTTGCAGTAAAATAGTAAGTATTCCCATTAACCGATCGAGCTTCATAATTTAGCGCATTTATCCAAAAAATCTCTGATGCCTTCTTTTGATAAATCTGTTCCCGCTTCGGCGGCAAGCTTCAAACTTCCCGCGCGAAAATCAGGGATAATCCAAACTCCTGACTGTTTATACGCGTAATCGTTTGCATTTTGAAGCTCAGCTTCATATTTTCCGCTGATAAGCATCTTTTTAAGTTCATCCGCGTCTAAAATATCTTTGAATCCTTTCACCAAAACGTTAATATCTTCGACATTTGCTTCATCTTCGTGATACAATTCAAACGCTCTTTTGTTGAACAGACTAATTTCAACGCCGCTGTTCACTGCGTAAAACATAGCGCGTATTAAAAGGTCGCTGTGATAGCCATACCCTTCTTCAGGCCGCGGCCGCGCTTCACATAAATGAAATTCCATTTCTAAATTTGAATAATTAGGTAAAAGCTCCATTAGGCTTTCATATCCGCGTAAGCAAAACGGGCAGGCATAGTCAAAAAACATCTTTACTTTATTCATAAAAAATTCCTCGCTTTCTAAAAATCTATATAGCCCTCTTATAAACACTTTAGAGCAGATTGAAAAACTTGTCAAGTGTTCGATTTATTAGTTGATTAAATCAGTAGAGTATGGTATAGTAAATCAATTTAAAAATAAAACGAAAGGAAATTTAAGCACGATGCAATTAATAATTAATCGGTCACATAATCCCGCTTTTAATCTTGCGATGGAAGAGTATCTTCTAGCGCAGACAGATATTCAGCTGATTATGCTTTGGAGGAACGATCGCTCTGTTATAATCGGTAAAAACCAAAACGCTCTCGAAGAAATAGACGAAGCATTTGTTAAAGCTAACGACATTGCGGTCATCAGGCGCATGTCGGGCGGCGGAGCGGTCTTTCATGACCTTGGAAACATTAATTACACGATTATTACGAAGCGCCATTCTGATGATTTCGGCGGTTACGCGGCGTTTACATCCCCCGTCAGAAATTATTTAAAAACGCTTGGGATTGATGCTGAGTTTTCGGGCAGAAACGACCTTGTTATTGAGGGTAAAAAGTTTTCGGGAAACGCACAAGCAGTCAAAAATAATCGTATTATGCACCACGGCTGTATTTTGTTTGATGCAAATGTTGCTGACTTAGCAAGGGCTCTTGCGCCAAAAGCCGAAAAGATCGAAAGCAAAGGCGTTAAATCAGTCAGAAGCCGCGTAACAAACGTTGCTTCTCATCTCAGCTCTCCAATGACGCCTGAGCAGTTTTTTGACGGCCTTGCGTCATATTTTAAAAGTTCCGTTGACGGAATTGAAGAATATGCTCTGACCGATATTGATTTAGCGGCGGCGCAAAAGCTTTGCGACGAGAAATATTCCAAATGGGATTGGAACTTTGGCTCTTCGCCGGGATATGATCTCAAAAACTCAAAGCGCTTTGAGTTTGGAACAGTTGACGTACATCTTGAAGTTTCAAAAGGCGGCTCTATTGAAAATGTTGTATTTTATGGCGACTTTTTTGGTATTTTAGACAAAATAGGGTTGGAAGATGCGCTTAAAGGCGCTTATCACGAGAAGTCGGCAATTATGTCGGATTTAGAAAAAATTGAAGTTGGAAACTATATACATGGCATGAACTCTGAGCAAATTGCAGAGCTTTTATGTTTTTAGATTTTGAAAGGAGAAACTAAATGGAGAAAAAAACTCCTCTTTACGATATTCATGTTAAAGCGGGCGGTAAAATGGTTCCGTTCGGCGGGTATTCACTGCCGATTCAATACATAGGCATTATAGAAGAGCATATGGCTGTTCGTGAGAAAGCGGGGCTTTTTGACGTATCGCATATGGGTGAAGTATTATTAAGCGGCCCGGGTGCGCTTGACAGCTTAAATCGCCTTTGTTCAAACGATTTTACAAAACTTGCGCCGGGCAAAGCACGATACAGTCCGATGCTTAACGAAGACGGCGGCGTAATTGACGATTTGCTCGTCTATTGCTTTGATAAAGAAAAATACTGGCTTGTTGTCAATGCGTCTAACCGAGAAAAGGATTTGGCTTGGATTAGAAAAAACGTGATTTCGGCTACAAATGTTGAGGATGTTTCTGATACGATAGGTCAAATTGCGCTTCAAGGACCAAAGTCTAAAGAAATTATCGCAAAAATTACAGCGGATGACGACATACCGAAAAAATATTTCGGATTTACAGAAAAAGCAGTTGTCGGCGGTGTAACTTGCCTTCTTTCGCGTACGGGATACACAGGCTCTTTCGGTTATGAGCTTTATTGCAATGCAGACGACACTCCTGCCCTTTGGGAAGCTATTATGGAAGCGGGAGCGGAATTTGGAATTATGCCTTGCGCACTTGGCGCACGTGATACGCTTCGCCTTGAAGCTTCAATGCCGCTTTACGGCCACGAAATAACCGAGACTATTACACCGCTTGAAGCCTCTTTAGACTTCGCGGTCAAAATGGACAAAAATGACTTTATCGGCAAGGATGCGCTTATTAAAAAAGGTGAGCCGGGCTTAACTCGTGTCGGGCTTAAAATTACAGGTCGCGGCATAGTGCGCGAGAACAGCGAAGTTTTTGCAAATGATAATAAAATCGGAATTGTAACATCTGGTACGCATCTTCCGTGTTTAAAAGGCGCTTATGCAATGGCAATTATCGACAAAAAGTATAGTGATATTGGCACAGCCTTATCGGTTGATGTGCGTGGCAGAAAAGTTGAGGCAGAGGTTGTTCCTATGCCTTTTTATAGCGCTTAATCAATAAAAAATCTAATTCAGTTTAGGAGGAATTTTTATGAATTTTCCGGATAATCTCAAGTACAGCAAGGATCATGAATGGGTAGAATATACATCTGATGACACTGTTCGCGTAGGTATAAGTGACTTTGCACAAAGCCAGTTAGGCGACATCGTATTTTTGAACTTACCTGAAGTAGGAGACACTGTCAGCGTTTCAGAACGTTTTTGCGATGTGGAAAGTGTTAAGGCGGTTTCTGACATTTTTTCGCCTGTTACAGGCGTGATTTCAGCTGTTAATGAAAAACTTCTTGATTCACCCGAGCTTATAAACAGCGAGCCATACGAGGCGTGGTTCGTTGAAATTAAAGACGTTACTGAAACCGATGAGCTCCTTTCTGCCTCTGAATACGAAGCTTTTTGTCAGCAAGAGGGGTAGGGGATTGAATGGGCTATTTATTAAATACTGAGCTTCAACAGATTGAAATGCTTAAAGTTTTGGAACTTTCGTCTGTTAAAGACGTGCATAAAGATTTACCAAGCTCTCTGCTTTTGGAGGATGGGCCAAACATCCCATACAGCATGAGCGAGCAGGAAATTTTAGAAAGCTTTGAAAAATTTGCGGCGAAAAACACTGTTTTTCCATCTATTTTCCGAGGCGCAGGCGCGTATAAGCATTTTATACCGTCTATTGTGCCTGAAATGGTTAATAAGGAACGTTTTAAAACAGGCTACACGCCTTATCAAGCGGAAGTTTCGCAAGGAACGCTTCAATCAACTTATGAGTTCCAAACGATGATTTGCGAACTGACTGGCATGGATATTTCAAACGCGTCAATGTACGACGGAGCGTCAGCTGCTGCTGAGGCCGTCGCAATGTGCAAGGAGAGAAGGCGCAAAACCGCTTTGGTTTCCGCTTCTGTTAACCCTCGTACGCTTGAAGTAATTCAAACATACAGTTGGGCGGCTGATTCGCCTGTTGAAGTTGTGCCCACTAAAAATGGCGTGATCGACATCCAAGCTCTTGAAAAAATGATAACCGAAGAAACGGCCTCTATTACTATACAACAGCCAAACTATTTTGGGCTTTTGGAAGATGCCGAAAAAATTATCGAGATTGCTCATAAAAACGACGTTAAAGTAGTTATGAGTGTGAATCCGCTTGCATTATCCGTTTTGCAAACTCCGGGTGAAATTGATGCGGATATCGCAGTTGGAGAAGGTCAGCCTCTTGGGATCCCGATGTCATTTGGCGGGCCGTACCTTGGTTTTCTTGCAGCAAAGGGCGACTTGGCGCGGAAAATACCTGGACGTATCGCGGGAGAGACTACGGACTCACAGGGGCGCAGAGCATATGTCCTAACTCTTCAAGCGAGAGAGCAGCATATCCGCCGGGAAACTGCTAGCTCGAACATTTGCTCAAATCAAGCGCTTATGACTATCGCGGCTTCTGTTTATATGTCGGCGATGGGCCCCGAAGGCGTAAAAGACGCGGCGATGCTATCATATAACAAGGCGCATTATCTCGCGGAGGAGCTTTCAAAGGTTAAAGGCTTTAATTTGCGCTACGATAGTAATTTTTTCCATGAATTTGTGACAGAATGCCCTGTTGAGCCTATGAAATTGCTTAAACATTTGGAAAATAACGGCATTTTAGGCGGTATGCCGCTTAAAGACGGCGGTATATTGTGGTGTGCAACTGAAATGAACAAAAAAGAACATATTGATAGATTAGTTGCTCTATGCAAGGAGGTGGCTGAATAATGAAGCTTTTATTTGAAAAATCAATGCCCGGCAGACGCTCGAACTACTTAGCGAAAAGCGATGTCCCCATTGTGGCATTACCTAAAGGTTTTGAGCGCAAGACCGCGCTTTTCTTACCCGAACTTTCAGAAACGGATGTAAGCCGCCATTATTCGGCTCTTGAATCGCGCACATTTGGTATAAACGATGGGTTTTACCCGCTTGGAAGCTGCACGATGAAATATAATCCAAAAATCAACGAAAAAGTGTCGAGCTTAGCAGGCTTTACAGAACTTCATCCGCTTCAAGATATCGACAGCGTTCAAGGCGTTTTAGAAGCTCTTGATGTGGCTGATAAGTACTTTTCGGCTATAACAGGCATGGATAAAATGACATTCCAGCCGGCCGCAGGCGCGCAGGGAGAATTTACCGGACTGTTATTGTTTAAAAAATATCACGAAGAACGCGGTGACTTTAACCGCAAAAAAGTTCTTGTGCCTGATTCTGCGCATGGAACTAATCCGGCGACCGTCTCAATGTGCGGTATGAGTGTAGTAAAATTGCCGTCTGACGAAAATGGGCGCGTTGATATGGATAAGCTTAAAGCGGCTTTGGGTTCTGATATAGCGGGTATAATGTTGACAAATCCTAATACATTAGGCATTTTTGAAGATAACATTCTCGAAATTACAAAACTCGTCCACGAATCGGGCGGTCTTTGCTACTATGACGGCGCGAACTTAAACGCGATAGCCGGTGTAATGCGTCCAGGTGATATGGGCTTTGACTGCATCCATCTCAACCTGCATAAGACGTTTTCGACGCCTCACGGCGGCGGCGGGCCGGGCAGCGGCGCGGTTGGCTGCAAAGATTTCTTAATAAAATACCTCCCCGGTCCGCAAGCAGTTAAGGACGGTGAAAAATACAACTTTAATCCAAGTGGAAACAGCTTTGGAGAGCTTCTTTCGTTCCACGGCAACATTTTGACCGTTTTACGCGCTCTTGCGTACGTTATGGCGTATGGCAAAGACGGTTTGCCGCAAATGTCGCGCCATGCTGTACTTAATGCAAATTATTTGAAAAATCGCCTATCTGAAAGATTTTCAATAATCAACAAAGGGCTCTGTATGCACGAATTTGTAATTACGATGGAAAAAGAGGCTAAGGAAAACGGTGTTGCTGCAATCGACATGGCTAAATCGTTCATTGATAATGGCATGATGTCGCCGACGATGTATTTCCCGCTTATAATTAAAGAAGCTCTTATGGTCGAGCCGACAGAAACCGAAGGCAAAGAAACGCTTGACTATGTGGCGGATACTTACATTAGGCTTTACGACGAATTGATGGCTAATCCCGAAGCGGCGAAAAAACTGCCGATTAATACTGTAATCGGGCGGCCGGATGAAGTGGGCGCGGCACGCAACCCTAGACTGAAATATACAAAATAAGCGTAGGAGGCAGAAATGTCTAAGAAATATGATTTAATCGTAATCGGCGGCGGCCCTGGCGGCTATGTTTCCGCTATCAGAGGCGCTCAGGAAGGGATGAGCGTTGCGCTTGTGGACAAAGGCGGTCTCGGCGGAACATGCCTTAACAGAGGGTGCATACCAACGAAATTTATACTGCATGTCGCTAATCTATACAGAGAGTTTTCGCATAGTGAATCTTTAGGTATTACGGCTGATAATATAAGCTATGATATTGGTAAAATTCACTTGAAAAAGGAAGGTATTGTTGCGAAATTGCGTGATGGTGTCGGTGGGCTTTTAAATGCGAATAATATTGACGTATTCGACGGTCTTGGTAAAGTCATAGCGCCGGGTAAAGTAGGCGTATCTACTGAAAGTGAGATTTTTGAGCTTGAAGGCGAGAAAATACTGCTTGCAGTAGGCGCGTATCCGATTATCCCGCCGATTCCGGGAGTTGATTTGCCAGGTGTCATTACGAGCAATGCACTTTTAGAGGGAGAGCCTCAGGATATTAAAAGCCTTGTTATAATCGGCGGCGGTGTAATCGGTGTTGAAATGGCCTCAATCTATGCTGATTTAGGCGCAAAAGTGACTGTAATCGAAGCGGCGGGCAGGCTTCTGCCTCTTCTTGATTCAGAAATCGGGCAATCGCTTGCTATGAGCTTGAAAGCACGCGGCGCGGCTGTTTATACGAGTGCGACTGTAAAAGAAATTGTCAAATCTGACGATGGACTACAGGTAAATTTCGAAGGCAAAGACGGCGATAAAAGCGTCGTGAGTGACAAAGTTCTTTTAGCAATCGGCCGCCGCCCTAACATTGAACATGTAATAGGTGAGGGCCTTGACATCAAAACCGACAGAGGGATTATCGTTAATGATAAGTTTGAAACAAGCGTTCCGGGAATTTACGCTGTTGGCGACTGTGTAAGCGGCGCAACGCAGTTGGCGCATGTGGCACACGCGCAGGCGACGAACGCAGTATGTATGATGGCGGGAAAAGCGCCTGAAATGGATTTATCGCTAGTGCCTAACTGCATTTACACCGAGCCTGAAATCGCAACGGTTGGTCTTTCGCCCGATGCGGCGAAAAAACTTGGCATTGAAGTCAAAACGAGTAAATACCTTATGTCCGGCCACGGCAAAACAATGCTTGAAGGACACGGCAGAGGCTTTGTCAAGCTTGTCTTTGATGCGGAGACTGAATTTATCGTAGGCGCGCAGCTTATGTGCGGCCGCGCGACAGATATTGTAGGCGAAATAGCAACAGCTATCCGCGCGAAGTATACAGCTGCGGAGCTAAGCTCAATAATCCGCCCGCATCCGAGTTTTTCGGAAGGGATAACCGAGGCGGTTGAAAATTTGCACGGCAAAGCAGTTCACGTTGCGCCGGCAAAGGCAAGAAAGTAAATACTTACGAGCGTGGGGATGATAAGCTTCCTCACGCTCTTTTTATTTTACAGCCACTCATAAACATTTTCGTATCTGTCATTTGCAATCAAAATCCCGCCGTCCTCTTCAAAAAAGTTCACATAAGTATTAGGCGCAACCTGCATTAAAAGCATCAGCATAAGCATCAAAGTTGTACATTTATTAGCAATTTTCATCAGATTTTCCTCCCAAAAAATAATAATTTGTCTTAGTGTTCCACAAATTATAAAAAAAATTCAAAATTAAAAATATTACAATCATGTTACACTTCAAAAAAACGTCCAAAAACTACCTTAAATCGGGAACATTATGCTATAATATTCGTGTTAGTAAAGAGAAATTTCAGTTTTTGGAGGTGATTGTTATTATGTATAAAACAGTTATCGAATTTAAAAATGATATACCGAAAGAAGAGCTAGACGAATTAATTGGTATATGTAATAAAGCGTTTAGCACAAGAGTCGGAAAGACAGTCGGAAAAAGTGAAGTGCAAAATCAAATTAGTTACTCAGGCAGCAAATATCTATATGGATGCCTTAGATTAGGCGTTTCTTCTTTAAGGCGGATAAACGGATTTCTTGATTATGTTGAGTCTTGGAAGTGGATTGATTCTAACCCAAGCGAAAATTGTGATATGCTCGAAGTTTTTAAGATGCCTGTATTTTAGCCGTTATGGAGACAGGACGAAAAGTGGTGATTTTTGATTTAGATACAAAAGCTTTGGAGATACATTATCCCGCTAAAAGTTGGAGTAATGGCTTATAAAGACATTGAAAAGCATATGCTGAAAAATGGCTTTATATGGCAGCAAGGTTCGAGTTATATATCAGAAAAGTCGATTTTAAGCACCCATGTGAAATTTATTATTGAAAAACTTGTTGAAAAAAACTCGTGGCTTAATGTTTGTATGCGAGGTTGCAGACAAGCGAATGTTACTGATGAAAATGACCTAAATCATAAGTTTTATAAGGCTTCCGACGAACGGGCAAGAGAGGATATCGGAGTCAACAAACAATAAGAAAAAATGCAGCAAAACCATATTTTAGGAGGTTATATAAATGAGCAAAAAAATCTTTAAGTTTATACTATCACTTGCGCTTTTATTGCCGATGCTTACGGCCTATTCGCCGATGGAGTTGATGGGGGCATCTGTTGTTGTGCTTTCAGAAGAAGGCGAGCCTGGTGACCCGGGCGGTGGAACAGGCGAGCCTGACCCTGTGCTTCCTGTTCCAATAGTAACCGGGAGTGCAAGTGAGATTACTCATAATTCAGCTCTTATTTCAATTAATGTGACTACGAATGGTGCGACACTAACAGGATTAAGTATAGGCGGAACAGGTCTCAATACAGCAACGACCAGTCATGTTGTTACTGGTCTTATTCCCAACACTACTAACACTGTTGAGATTCGTGCTAATTTTTCATATAATAGCACCCCACTAGATACTGTGGTTCATAATGTATCTGTTCAAACAGGACCGGATCCGGATGCAATTGTAGTTCCGACATTCAGTATAGCACAAAATCCTTTTACAAACTCTGCGGCTACTAGCGTGACTTATACAATAAATGTCACAAATATTGGTAATCCTCGTCCCACGCATCACGGAGTTGTTTGGGCGACTAGCGCAAATAATGCTTTTGTAGGTAATGCAAATGCGATTAACCATATTCAGGCAGCCGTACCTGCCAATTGGAATCCTAGCGGTACTGAAACTCATAATATAACAGGTCTTCAAACAGGTAGAGCTTATCACTTCAGAGCGTTTGTGAGACTGTCAGACAACACTGTTATACACGATAATGCGGTAACAAGAACATTTACTCCCCCACAAGCGACAACAGCTCCTGCATTTAACATAGCTGCTAATCCTTTTGCAAATATTACTTCAAACAGTGCAACTTATACAATAAATTTATCAAACGTCGGAACTCCTCGCAGTGCGCGGCATGGTATTGTTTGGTCAACTACACCGGCAGGAGCAAATGTTGGTAATGCTAATGCGCTTGGAACTTCTGAGGCAAACGTGCCCGCTGCTTGGAATCCATCGGGTAATACAACCCATAGCATAACAAGTCTTCAGCCGAACACAACTTATCATGTCAGAGCTTTTGTGAGACAAAACAATGTTGTTGTACATGATACAATTACAAGAACCTTTACAACAACAGCAGGCACTACCACAGGTGTTACATTTGGCTCTATGGCCCAGGCTAACGCTGTTCCAACCAATCGCATTTTTTCTACAGGTGCTGATGTTATAGTAAATTTTTCTAATTTTGGCACCCCGCGCGGTACGCATCGCGGTGTTGTCATTACTACTTCTTCTGTGCAAAACAGCGATAGCGGGTTAAGGAATGGACAAAATAATGTAGAGCGTAGATTAGATCAACAGATAGCAGCAAATGCTCAAACGGGCAACTTTCCCTTTGTTTTAACGGGACTTCAACCAAATACGACCTACTGGGTAAGAGGATATGTACGACATCAGGCGAATGGCACTGTAACTTATGATTCCCAAATAAGAACCTTTACAACCCAAACCGGCACGGGCGCTGCGTTTGGCAGTTTAACAAATGCTAACGCTATTCGGAGCGTTACGGCTACAGGCGCTACTGTTAGGATTAATATATCAAATATTGGCACCCCGCGCAGTACGCATCGTGGTGTTGTTTGGACCACTTCAACGACAAATAACACTGACAGTCTGCTGAGACATGGCCAGTCGGGTGTTACACGTGTTGAGCAAACTGTGCCTGCTTCGGGGACTGTAACAGGAGACTTCGATTTTAATATAACAGGTCGTCAACCGAATACAAGGCATTGGGTAAGAGGATATGTGCGAAGCGGAAACAATGTAACTTACGATTCGCAAATAAGGGAATTTACAACCTCGGCGGGCTCAGGTCATTCTTTGACATCCGCTGCGGCTGCTAATCTTGCGGTTAACAGCGCTTCCGTTGTAATTAATATTACGAACTTAGGCAACGGCATAACAGGACACGGTGTTGTTTGGTCAACAAACTCAAATAATTTAACCGTTAATGCAAGCGGCTCAAATCATGTTATTTCTGATCAGAATTTAACAGGTACAGGCAACCGTACGCATATTTTGCGTAACTTGCAGCCGAATACGACGTACCATTATCGCGGTTTTGTTCGCCACGGCACAGGAAATAACGTAACGTTTGTATATGATACGAATACAAGGCAGTTCACCACACCGTCAGCAAATAATTTAGCGCAAGCAACGACAGGCAACGCAGTCCGCGTTTCTGCAACGAGCATCGATGTTCCTATTACAATTTCTGACCCGACTGCAAGCACGGCACAAAACCAACGTGCAACAGAGCGCGGCGTTGTGTTCTCATCAACAGTCAGTGACCCAAGACTTGGCGAAAATGACGTGCAAGTGCAAAGGAGCGGTTCGGGAACAGGCAGCGTAACCGTTACGCTTAGCAGCTTAACATCAGGCGGAAGATATTTCGTTCGCGCGTATTCGATAAATGCTAACGGCGTTTCATACGGCAATGTTGTTGAAATCGTGGCACAAAACGTTAATCGTTCGGTAACAGTTGAGCTTCGCACTGAAGAAGGATGGAGAATCAGCCGTCAGACAATTAACTCGAATGCCGGTGCAACGATTAACGCAAACTCGTTAACAATGCCGGCCGGGTATGTTATTGTAGGAAATTTCTCGTACACAGTAACTGCCACAAGCACAAACGTTAACGCAACCGTTCGCAGAGCGCAGCAAGGCCCTTATTTAGAAAGCGCATCGGGCTTCCGTTTCGAGCCGGAACGCCCGATTACAAGAATTGAAGTCGCAAGAATGATCCACGCGCTTCGCGGCAATGCAAATGCAGGAACGGGAATGCAATTTGCTGATATGCCGACAGACCCGGCTGATTTAGCTGCTCTTAGGTTCGTTTCGGAAATGGGCTTTATGGTTGGTGATGAAAGCGGCGGCGCGTTCAGAAGCTTTAGACCTCACGCGACTATTTCACGCGCGGAAGTCGTTACAATTTTGAGCAATGTGTACGGTCTTCAAACGGGCTTTGTATCGAGTTTCCCGTTTACGGATGTGGCCTCCGACCGTTGGTACACGACGTATGTCGCGGCAGCGTACAGACATCAAATGCTTGTCGGATTTCCTGATGGCACATTCAGACCGGCTAATAATATGACGCGTGCAGAAGCGCTTGCCGTTTTTGCAAGAGCAGAAGGCATTTATAATAACCCACAGCCACTTGGAACTGCACAGTTTTCAGACGTTCCGTTTGATCATTGGGCGCGCAACTTAATTCATAGTGCGGCAATTCCAAGACCATAGATAAATACGGCAAAAAATGAGGCTGCATGGCGTGGCTCTTACCATCCATATACAAAGTATAAATGTGTTATACATTGTATATGGATGGTAATGCCTCATTTTTTGTAAAATAATAGTAATATCACTATTTTTCTAATAAAATTCTAATAAATTGAATATATTTTTTCGAAATTTCTTGACAAAACCTGCATAAACGTTTATAAATATATATACGCGCTTAAATTTATAGTTTAAGGAGCTTATTACTTTAAGTTCCGCCCCTCAAGGAAGGGTTATTTCAAAGTTTTATTCAAACTAAGGAGGAATTTAGGATGAACAAGAGCGAACTTATAGCTGCTATAGCTGCTGATGCAGAACTTAGCAAAAAGGACACTGAAAAATTTATTAAGGCGTTCGAGTCTGTTGTTACTGACGAATTAGCTAAAGGCGGCAAAGTTCAATTAGTTGGCTTTGGTATCTTCGACGTTGCAAGCCGTGCAGCACGTGAAGGCAGAAACCCTCAAACGGGCGCTGCTATGCCAATCCCTGCATCAAAAGCTCCAAGGTTCAAAGCAGGCAAAGTGCTTAAGGATGCAGTTAACGAAGGTAAATAATAAGCCTGTTGTAGGGTTATAGTTCGGCTTATTAATATTGCATGATTACACTCTTTATTTGCCGCTTAAATGCGATGTATCATAAAGAGTGTTTTTCGTGTAGAGGAAGTTATTATGAGATTAGACAAATATTTAAAAGTTTCAAGGGTAATTAAAAGAAGGACTGTTGCTAACGACGCATGTGACGCGGGACGAGTAACAGTCAATGAAAAAGTGGCTAAGGCCGGCTATGAGGTTAAAGTCGGAGACATAATCGAGATTAGATTTGGTGAAAACACGACGAAAATCGAAGTTTTGGCTATAAAAGAGCAAGTTAGAAAAGAAGCCGCATCGGAAATGTTTAGGCTTATATAGAAAAAGCCGGGTAAAAACCCCGGCTTTTTCTATAAGATTATTTCATTGAGTCAACAGATCCTAAAACGTTAATAATTTTATCAGCTATAAGAGCTTCAACCATTTTTCTCGCATCCCCCAAATATCCTCTTGGGTCGAAGGAATCAGGGTTCTCTGCCATGTATTTACGGATTGCTCCTGTCGTCGCAAGGCGAATGTCTGTGTCCATGTTGATCTTACAAACAGCCATTGATGTTGCCTTTCTTAGCATTTCAACAGGTATGCCGCTTGCGCCTTTTATTTGCCCGCCAAATTTATTGCATAGGTCAATTACAGCAGGATCAACCGCCGACGCACCGTGCAGAACGATAGGGAAATCTTTATGACCTGCCGCTTCGATTTTTTTGGTTATATTTTCAAGTCTTTCAAAATCAAGCTTCGCTTCGCCTTTAAACTTATAAGCTCCGTGGCTTGTGCCGATTGCGACTGCTAAAGAGTCAATGCCTGTCCGGTGAACGAAATCAGCCGCTTGTTCAGGATCAGTAAACGTTGCGTTTGCAGTATCAACGTTGACATCATCTTCGATACCGGCAAGCATTCCAAGCTCCGCTTCAACTGTTACGCCTTTATCATGTGCGAATTTGACAACTTCGATTGTTTTCTTAACATTTTCTTCATAATCATAATGCGACCCGTCGAACATTACAGACGTAAACCCATTTTCGATTGCATGCTTGCAAATTTCGAAATCTGCTCCGTGGTCAAGATGAAGCGCGATATCTATGCCCGTTTCTTCAGAAGCGGCATTAACCATAGCTTTAAGCATTAAAGGTCCTGCATATTTAAGCGCACTTTTCGAAACCTGCATAATAACAGCTGAATTTTGCACTTTTGACGCCCATGCGATTGATTGAATCATTTCCATGTTGCTTACGTTAAAAGCTCCGATTGCGTATTTTCCTTGAAATGCCTTTTTGAACATTTCGGTTGTATTAACCATTGCCATAAAAAAGCCCCTTCCTACTGTGTAATTTACCCAAGTATAGCATAAATATACTGGTGTTACAATGATAAAAGTGGTATAATAAATGCAGAGAATCAAACTCTTTAGGGGATGAACTGTTTTATGATAGATATAGCGATAATCGGATCGGGCCCGGCGGGGCTTTCAGCGGCGATAAACATAGCGGCAAGAAATAAAAAAGCTGTTATTTTCGGCAATTGTATAACGACAAGTAATCTTTTTCCGGCTGAAAAAGTAAATAATTACCTTGGCATGCCTAACCAAACAGGCAGAGAAATGATGGAGATATTTGTAAATCATGCAAAACTGTTAAATGTTCAAATTAATGAAGGGAAAGTCCAGCAAATTCTTGATATGGGTGAGCATTTCGCGCTTAATGTCAAAGATGAATTTTATGAAACAAAGGCGATAATACTTGCTACTGGCCTGCCTAAAGGCAAGGCGATCGAGGGTGAAGACGAATATCTCGGCAAAGGCGTAAGCTACTGTTCCACTTGCGATGGTATGCTTTATAAAGGCAAAGATGTCGTTTTAATTGGAGAAACAGAAGAAGCGGAGGAAGATGCTAACTTTTTAAGCGAAATTTGCAGTAAAGTGTATTTCATCCCGCAATATAAAGTTGAAAATAAGCTTAACGAAAAGCTAATCGTAATAGATAAAAAAGTTAAAGCGGTCAAAGGCGGAGATTTTGTTGAAAAACTTCTGCTTGATGGCGGCGAAATAGAGGTAAAAGGTATATTTTTTATCAAGCAAAGCACGCCTGCAGCATCACTTTTGCCCGGTCTTGAAATTGAAAGCGGTAGCATCAAAATAAACCGATTTTGTGAAACGAGCGTAAAAGGCGTGTTCGCGGCAGGTGATTGTACAGGCTGGCCGTTACAGCTTGCAAACGCAGTAGGGGAAGGGCTTATTGCGGGGCAAAATGCGGTTAGGTATGTGAACTCAAAATTATAAAATTGGCACAAAAAAACCGACCTTAGACAGATCGGTTTTTTATATTCATATGCAATTTTGCGGTTCAGACTCTGATATCCGAACCACGCGAAGCGCAATTGCCCTCCGCAAGGAGTGCCCGAGAAGGGACTTGAACCCCCACCTTGTCGCCAAGAACGGATTTTGAGTCCGTCGCGTCTGCCATTCCGCCACTCGGGCGCTTTGAGACGGATTTTTAAAACCCGCCTCAACCTTGACCATTTTACTATAAAATAAGATGAATGTCAATTAATTTTTATAAGCTTTTAACGCCTCTTTCAAAATGTTCATTGCTTTTTTAAGCGATTGCTCTTCAAGAACATAAGAAATTCTTATTTGGTTTTTGCCTTTGCCTTCTGTAGCGTAGAAGCCGCTGCATGGAGCAAACATTACCGTTTCGTTATCAACATGGAACTCTTGAAGTAACCATGCGCAGAATTCATCCGTGTCTTTAACAGGAAGATCGGCAATTATATAGAACGCGCCGTTTGGTTTTTTACAAGTGACGCCTTCCATTTCTTGAAGAGCTTCAAAAACAACGTTTCTGCGCTTTTCGTATTCTTTAACAACTGTTTCCATGTAAGAAGGTGCAACTTTTGCAAGAGCTGCTGCGCCAACTTGTTCGATTGTCGCAACGCAAAGTCTGCCTTGGCAAAGTTTAAGTATTTGTTGCATAACTGTTTTATTTTTGCTCGCTATGCAACCAATTCTCGCGCCGCATGCACTATAACGTTTAGAAATCGAGTCTGTAAGAATAACGCGCTCTTCGATTCCCGGCATTTGTGCGAAGCTTGTAAATTTAAGTCCATCATAAATCATTTCTTTGTAAACTTCGTCAGCGATTATAAAGAGATCATGCTTAATCGCGAGATTCTTGATTTTTTCCATATCATCCATATCATAGCATGTTCCTGTTGGATTACCTGGATTTGAAAGCATGATCGCCTTTGTTTTAGGCGTAATTTTTGCTTCAAACTCAGAAATATCAGGAAGTTTAAAGCCGTTGTCCGCGCTTGTAGCAACAGGAACAACAACCGCGCCCGCTGAATTAGAGAAGCTGTTATAGTTAGTATAGAATGGCTCAGGCACTATAACTTCGTCGCCATAATCACAAGTAGCGACAAGCGCGAAAAATACTGCTTCACTGCCGCCGTTTGTAATTAAAATCTCGTCTTTTTCATAATTCAAGCCAAAAAGCTTGTAATAATCAGCGAATGATTCGATGAGCTCAGGAATACCTTGTGAAAAAGCATATTCAAGAACTTTTGCATCAAAGCTCTTAACCGCGTCAAAAAATTCTTTTGGCGTTTCAATATCAGGTTGTCCGATATTTAAGTGATAGACTTTTTTACCTTGTTTCTTCGCAGCTTCAGCAAAAGGAACAAGCTTGCGAATTGGTGAAAATTGCATTGCTTCAATTCTTTTTGAGATTTCCATATGGTGTAGCCTCCTTTTATTTTTTGAAAATTATTAAACTCTAAAATCCTAATTGTTCGCCGACTAATATAACTTTAATACGCTCATCTGCTCTTGAGCGTCTTGTTATAACGGTGTGAGAGCATATGCAAGTGTCTTTTAAACAGTTTTGGCATAGCCCGATTTTAGCGCAAGGGTTGTCATATGAAAGCCGTATGCAGTTTGGCGGCGAGGCTGAGTTTCGCGCCCGAGATATGCCTTGCTCTACATCCATAACCACTTTGTTCATTCCTGCGACTATTATAACACATTTTGGGCCATAAATCATAGCTGCAATTCTATTTCCGTTTCCATCGATATTTATGAGCTCACCGTCAACGGTTATAGCGTTTGTGCTCATGAAATAATAATCACATGAAAACGCTTCAAGCTGAATTTGCTCCTTTTCCTCTTGTGTTTTTGCATTATCACGGTCAAGCAAGTCATAATCGCCATTTCTAAGCTCATCAAGGATTCCAATCTGCTTTACACTTACCGAGCCGCCATAAGTTACACGGCTTCCCTTTTTAACAAGATCAAGAGCTTTTTTTAGAGCATCTTCTTTTGTGTAGCAGTAAAAACCTTCCATATTACGCCTGTTTAAGCCTTTAATTACTTCACTTGCCAAATTAGCGTTGTGATCTTCCATTGCTTTCATAGTTCAAGCCCCTCTCTAAATCGAAATATATTTGCTAAGGATTTCGGTAATTTCATCTCTCTCCCGAACGATAACCGCCTCGCCGTTTGACCTTATTAAAACTTCAGCAGGGCGAAGTCGGAAGTTGTAATTTGAGCTCATAACATGCCCATACGCCCCCGCGTCCAGTATTGCAATTATATCATCTTCAAATATTTCAGGCAACAGCCTTTCGTGGGCGATAACATCTCCCGATTCACAAATATTGCCTACGATATTGACGACTTCTTGCCTTTCAGAATTTTCATAACTTTTACGGTAAATTTCAACGTCATGATGTGCGTCATACATAACAGGACGTGCAAGGATGTTAAATCCTATGTCCGTTCCAATATACTTATTACCGCCGCTTGTTTTAACCGTGTTCACCTCTCCGAGTATAACACCGCATTCAGCTGCGATGTATCGTCCCGGTTCGATAATGTATTTGAGCTCACGCCCAAGTTCACGATTAAGTTGTTTAATCAGAGCATAAGTCATTTCGCCCATTTTTTTAAGGTCAATAGGTTTTTCGCCGCTTTGTTTTTTATAAGGAATGCCAAATCCGCCGCCCAAGTTTATGTACTCAAGGTCATCAAACTTTTTCGCTGTTTCGATCAAATTTCTTGCGCCTTCCACAAACACATTGCCCTCCATAAATAGCGAGCCGACATGTTGGTTTATACCTATCAGTTTAAGCCCCAATTCTTTAGTAATGCGAAGGACTTCATCCGCATCAGAAGCATCAATACCAAATTTAGTATTTTCGCCGCCTGTAATGACTTTTTCGTTATGCCCTATGCCAACTCCGGGGTTAAAGCGTACAAAAACTTTACTTCCCGGGCTAATCTTACCCCAATTTCTAAGTTGGCTTACAGAATCAACACCGATAGTTATGCCATATTCTGCTACAGACTTCATCTCTCGGGCTGAAATATTGTTACAGATGTACAAAATATCCTCCGGCTTAAAGCCTGCTTTAAGTCCGATAGCAGCTTCACCGGGAGACATTGCATCAATTTTAAGCCCTTCACTTCTTACAATTTGCAAAACAGCAAGATTACTGTTTGCTTTTGAAGAAAAGCTGACCGTGAAATCTTTATAATTAACGAGATTTTTCATATCGCGGCATTTCCTGCGTAATATATCTTCGTTATAAATATAAAGTGGAGATCCAAACTGTGATAAAAGCTCTGAGGGGTCTAAACCTTTATAAAAATCTGACATATCAGTAACTTTTGAATTTAATTTAAGCAATTATGTCTATCCTTTCGTATGCCGCGCTAATACATTTTCAAGCTTTGAACCTAAATTTTGAAGTATATAGTCTATTATAACCAAAGCGGCCATTGCCTCTATTACAGGCACAATTCGCGGTACAACGGTAACATCATGCCTGCCGCTGACCGAAATTTTAACCGGATCGTTTTTACTGTTTATCGTGTCTTGTTCCATGCTAATTGACGGCACAGGCTTTATTGCTACGCGGAATATAATGTCAGAACCGTCCGAAATCCCGCCTAATATCCCGCCGGAGTTATTCGTTCGTTTTTTAACTGTTTCGTCAAAGTAGAAACTATCATTATGTTGTGAGCCTGTCATTTCAGCAGCTTTAAACCCGGCGCCGAACTCTACTCCTTTAACGCTTCCGATTGAGAAAATAGCTTGCGCTAAAATTGCGTCCAGTTTGTTAAATACAGGTTCGCCTAAGCCTGCCGGGACTCCTTTTATGACACATTCAATAATTCCGCCAGCGCTGTCTCCCTGTTCCTTAAGCGCCATTAAATGCTCTATAGGTTGACAGTTAGCCGAAGCAGATATTTCAATATCCATAAGCTCTAAAAGTTTAATTGCGACCGCGCCTGCGGCAACTCTTGCGACAGTCTCGCGTCCTGCTGATCTTCCGCCGCCTCTGTAATCTCTAATGCCATATTTTGCATCGTAAGTATAGTCAGCGTGACTCGGGCGATATACGTCTTTTAACTCTATATAATCAGCGCTTTTTTGGTTATTGTTTTCAATTAGAATCGAAATAGGAACGCCTGTAGTTTTGCCGCCAAATATACCCGAAAGTATTTTAGCTTTATCATCTTCTGTGCGGCCCGTTGAAAGTTCTGACCCACCCGGTTTTCGGCGGTCAAGATGCTTCTGTATGTCATAGTCGCTAAGTGAGAACCCGGCAGGGCAGCCGTCAATGCAGACACCAACGGCAGGGCCATGGCTTTCGCCCCATGTTGTAATTTTAAATAATTTACCAAATGATGAACCTGGCATATGAAAACCTCCTATTTCATATCAAACATTTTCTGTTTGCCTAAATTATATATTTTTTTAAATAGGGTTTTTTCTTTTTGTGTCAGTTTTCGGCCTAAATCTTTTTCAACGACATCATAAAGCGCGCCGCTGTTAAGCCGTTTAACGATTCCTTTTTCCTGATGGATGTACTGGTCAATTTGAAAAGTATTAATTTGCACTTCGCTACTGTAGACGATTTTAAAAACTTCCGTGGTGTACATAGCGTCATAAAGCGCGTCATGAAACGGCATCTCTTCGGGAATATTAAGCATAGAAACGGCATTTTTAAGGCCGATATCTTTGCTTGGCGGTTGATTAAGATGTCTTGAAGCAAGCGTTTGTACATCAATGTATTTAGTTGGCATTTGTTCGTATTCAAGCGAGTAATACAGGATGTTTCTAGAAAACTCCTTTATATCAGTGCCGCCCCAAACGCAAAAAATGTTATCATCACCTTTAATATATTCGCAAATCTCGCTATAGACTTCTTTAAAGAGCTTCTGCTTTCTAAGCGTGCCAATGCTAAGCCCCGTTATTTTTTTAACAAACGGGTGCAATCTTTGGTAGAGGTTAGGTTTTATCAAAAAGCTCTTTTTATCTATAATCTCAAACTTATCAGACATTCTAACTATGCCAAGCTGTATAATTTCGCAAGGGCAGCTGGGGATAGCTTTAACATCTGTTTCTTTTCCCCACGCAAACGGCTGATTGTATTCGAGATCCATAACAATGTACTTCATTTAATTTCCTTTCCATTGCGACGATTTATTAATTCTGACTTGCTAAAATGGTTAATCGCCTGTATAATATTAACATAAATCGGGGAAAAATCAAGAGGATATATTGTAAGAAGGGAGGCTCTGTTTTGATAAACGTTTTAATTGCTGAAAAAGACCCGGAAATTATCAAAAATTTCACGGCTCATATAAAACATTCGTTTCCTGAAATTAAAAATATTTCAAGTGTTTCAAATCCGCAAACTAACATAAAAAAGTTTATATTTGGAGATGAATCCACTGTTATAATCGCTGATATTCGCTTTTTCGGCATACAGGGCCAAACTACGATTAAAGATTTAAGCGACAGCTTTTCAAACGTCGGCTTTTTATTATACTCTAGCTTAAACGACACGGACTATCTTAAAAAAAGTCTTGAATACGGCGTTATTGACTATATGTTTAAACCTGTTAAACAGGCGGATTTTGTGCGCAGCTTCACTAAAGTTTTGCAGTTTTTCGCCAAATACGAAGAAATGGTTAAAACAGAAAAAGCTTTTGCAGATGATTATAAGCAAAATGTAATGTTGTTTGAAAATATGTTCCTTGACAACATTTTGTATGGCAACCTGACAAATGCTAATGAAATTAACGAAAGTATGAGATACTTTAACATAGATTTAACCCCTCCGTACACTGTTTTTGTCGTGCGGATTGACCATTTCAAAAAAATTATACTTGCTTTGACGGAAATGGACAAGCAGATTTTTTCGCATAAAGTTTTTTCAATAGTTAAAAGCGCTATGTCTGATAAAACACATAAAGCATACCTTGCGAGCCTTAACTCTATTGCTGTAATTTTAAGCGGGATGTATGATATCGAAGAGATAGTTTCAATGTGCGAACAGCTCAAAGAGGATATTCATAAAAGTGCGAATACGCGTGTTTCAATCGGCGTTGGAAATTCTTATAATGATGTGACTGACATATCGACTTCTTATAAAGAAGCGGACGGTGCGCTTCGGCATAAGTTTAAAATCGGCTACAACTCTGTCATCCCAATACAGTATGTCGAGCCGCTTAATAAAATAACATATCGATATCCTTTCGATAGAGAGGACAGGCTTGTACATGCAGCAGTCGTCGGGCAGTATGATTATTGTGTCAGAGTTCTTGACGAAATTATCTCCGCGCTTAAAAAATGTGAGCCTTTGCCAAGCGGGCTTCTGCCAAAAATAATTATGGATATTTTAATATCAATAAGCCGTTATGCTCTTGAGCAAAATAATTTGCAAAACACGAACTTCACTGTGTTTTTTCCTTCAAAAGAAGTGTTATCTTTAAAAACGGCTGACGAGGCGCATGAGTACCTTTTAGTTTCACTTAAAAGCTTCTGCGAACATATTTTGCAGGCAAAGATCGAAACTGATGAGGAGCTTATTAATAGAACGAAAGATTATATCGACGAAAAATATTACGAATCGTTTTCGCTTCAAAAAGTCGCGATAGCGGTCGGAACTACGTCTGAGTATCTTCATAAAATATTTATGGATAATGAAAACATTTCTGTTTTTGAATATATGACAGGCATTCGGATGGAAAAAGCTAAAATTATGATGCAGGAAACTAAATTTGCGGATGACGTAATAGCAATTAAGGTAGGGTATGACAACGAGAAACATTTTAAATCGACATTTAAAAGTATCGTGGGCGTAGGCGTTCCTGAATATCGAATGAGACACAGCTTAATAAAACCTCTGCTTTAGATTTATGTAACTGCGAGATTTCTGGGGGATTAATGAAACATTTAAAACGAATAATTTTTGCGCTTTTGTGCATTATGATATTTTTTGGGATTCAAAGGTTATTTATGCCGAAGTACATGTCGAGCATTTTCGAAGGCGCACTTATAGCCGAATACTACAAAGAGCCTAAACTGCATGATGTAATTTTCATAGGAGACTGTGAAGTTTATTCAAACATATCCCCGGTTACACTATGGGAACGCTATGGGATATCTTCTCATATTCGCGCCGCGCCGCAGCAGCTTATTTGGCAAAGCTATTATCTGCTTCGCGATACTTTGCGCTTTGAGACACCCGATGTTGTCGTTTTAAGCGTACTTGCCATGCAGTACAGCGAACCGCAAAATGAGGCGTATAATCGCTTAAACATCGACGGTATGCGCTTTTCTATGTATAAAATCAGAAGCGCCCGGGCTTCAATGACTGATGGTGAGAGTATTCTAAGCTACATATTCCCATTATTTCGTTTTCACGACCGTTGGCGGGATTTAAATTCTGATGATTTCAGATATTTCTTCGGAACGGGCCGAGTTTCTGTAGCGGGATATTTACTTAGAGCAGATGTGCGCCCGGTTGGCTTTATACCCGGAAGAAGAAGACTTCCCGATTATACTTTCGGCGAAAAAAGCTTTAGATATCTCGATAAAATTACATCTTTAGCGCGTGAAAATGACATAAAGCTTGTACTTTTTAAAGCTCCGAGCTTGTATCCATACTGGCATGATGAGTGGAACGCGCAAATCGTTAGATACGCTGAAGAAAACGAGCTTTTATATATTAACACGTTGGAGCTTTTAGACAAAATCGGTATTGACTTTGAAACCGATACTTTTAACGGAGGGCGGCATTTAAATGTTTACGGCGCGGAAAAAGTCGCTGATTTTTTGGGTAATATTTTGCAAAATTATGTGCCTGACAGACGTGGCTCGTCGGATCATGCTGCGCTTTGGGAACAAAGAATTAAGGCTTATAACTGGCTTAAAGATGTGCAGCAAAGAGAATTTAGGGAATATGGGCAAGTTTTTACTATACGGTGGAAATAAATAGTAACAACTAATACGAAATACACCAACTCATTTTCTTTCATGCTTGGTTGGTGAAGTAAACCTTTAATGGGTTGTTAGGGGGGATTTTGATGATTTTACAGGTTTTGAGACTCATCGCTTTTTTGACTTTGGCTTTAAGTTTGGCTGGATGTGGAGCAGAAGATGAAATCATTACGCCTATCATAACGCAAACTAGCGTTGAGGCTGTCGAATCAGCAAATGATGATGGTATTGTGGCGGTAACTCAGATGGATCGGCTTTATTTCATACATGACAATTTGCATATTAATATGAATGACAATATGATTGATGTTTTAGCGCAAACAGGTGAGCCACTTCATATGTTTGAGTCGCCAAGCTGTGCGTTTGAAGGAATTGACAGAATATTTTACTTCGACGGTTTTATAGTGGATACATTCCCGGTGGGTGATGAAGATTTCGTTCTCGCGCTTGTGTTTCGTGATGATACAGTCGCAACTCAAAATGGTATAAAGCTTGGCGCTACTTATGCTGATATGGTCTTGGCATATGGCGATGGATATGATAATATGCTTAATTTGTTCTCATATACGATAGACGGCGTGAGGCTTTCATTTCTATTTGAAGGTGACGAGATTGTCGATATAACGTATTATAATTTAGCGGCTTTAATCTAAAAAATCCGCTGCCGCCCGATAAGCGGGCGGCAGCTGGAATTAATTAAAAGTCCAAATGGACGTTACCGCTTAATGTACTGATTATGATGTTGCTGTCTGTATATCCTCTGGAATCAAAGGTATGCGTTCTGCCGCTTATTCTTTCACCATTTACGTTAATGTTTCCGCTTAAAACTGATATATGGCTGTTGACCGCCATACCTCTTGGAAGGACTGTAACTCGGACTGTTCCTGATGTTGTATCAATGCTCGTGTCTCCTCTGAGCTCTCCGGATATCGTCGTGCTGCCGCTTATCGTGTCGGCTATCAGTCTTTCTGTTTTTAGATTATCTGCGCGGATGCTGCCGGATATTACTGAAATTGACATGTTATCAACGGTCACGCTGTCAAGTCTTACAGCTCCGCTTGTTGCGCTGATTCGCATATCGTAGGAAGTAACTTCATTCAGTGTAATATTGCCTGACACTGTTCGAACGTCAACAGAGTCTAAGTCAATATGGCTTGGGAGAAACACTGTTATGCTATCGTTTCTTTGCAGATTAACGCCGAAACTTATAAACGTGTCCTGTGTTATTATCAAGACGTTGTCGTCAACTGAATAGCGTATAGGCGCTCTGTTATTATTCCGGTTGATAATTTCTACTCTATAGTCGTTCGAATGAACGAATTCAATGTTCGCGCTTACTGCACTTATATCAATGTTTGTGACATTATCATTTAGAGCTATAGTTTGGCGTTCTCCCGCCGCTTGGAAATCTATGTCTACATCGTGACGAAAACCATGATTCCAATTCATAACGTTTGAAATTATTCCCGGCATGCCTCTAAGTGGAACTTCACCTAAAGTCACCGCATTTCTTCCAAAACCTACTACATTAAAAATTCTTGCACCCGTCAAAAAGCCTGTCATCATTAGAGCAAGCCCTATTATGACGCCGATTACTATAATTTTCCAAATATTTTTCATTTGCTTGACCTCCCTACTAAAAGTTTCGCAAAAGCTTTTGTTATAAGTCTTATTACTGAGCGTATTATCCACCATCCGACCAGAATAAATGCTATGCCAACGCAGATCAAAAACAGGGCTATTCCGAGTGCAAAGATTGCTGTAGGAAGATGGACAAATAAAACTGCAAAACTTCCAAATAATGCTGCTATGCCGCCGGCTGTTAAAGCAACACCCGCTATCATAAACGTGAGTAATAATGCAAACGTCGTTACGACAAGGCCAAACGCCATACCTACTGCTCCGATAGCCAACGGGAACGCAATTGGCGAAAGAAGGAGTGCAATAATTACTATCCAAAGTAGCTTAATACTTGAATCATTAGGCTTTTTATCTTCTGATTTTTCAGATTTTATTTCTTTTAAAGAGTATTCACCGATAATTTTTGAAGCGACAGCCGAAGGATCACCAAATTCATCAATTGCGGACTGCTCGTTATCAAGGCCTGCTTCATCAAAATATTCTTCATAATACGAAACTGCATTATCAATATCATCTTGCGGAAGCATTCTTATACCGTCTTTTAATTTATTTATAAATTCATTACGCGTCAATGCTTTCGCCTCCTTTCAATAAATCGTCAATTTTTGATTTAAAACTATTCCATTCTTCCGTGTACATTTGAAGTAATTCCTCGCCTTTATGAGTTATTTTATAATACCGCCTGTTTCTGCCGTCAAAAGGTTCATCATAAGTTTCAAGCAAACCATCTTTAAACAGCCTTCGAAGCACAGGGTACAGAGTTGATTCTGAAACTTCCACGCTTGCTTTGACCTTTTGTGTTAAGTCATAGCCGTATGTTGCTTCTTTTGATACTGCGCCTAAGGTGCAAGCGTCTAGTAGCGCTCCCGTAAGTCCAAATGTCATTTATATCACCACCATTATTATTTTATAATACATATTATATACTATATAATATTGCTTGTCAATACATATTATAAAATTTTTTATATTATTTTTTTATTAATTTAAATTTTATGTAGTCCTTGACGTAATCTATCATTAACTATATACTTTATCATACCCCAAAAACTAGACTGAAAACGGAGAGACTATTATATGGATTACACAAACTTAACTATGCTTACAGATTTTTACCAACTTACAATGATGCAAGGCTACTTTTCGACAGGCATTTATAATCGCAAAACCGCGTTTGACGTTTTTTTCAGAAGCAACCCTATGTCAGGCGGATATTCAATATTTTGCGGCCTTGAACAAGTTGTCAAATATATTGAAAAACTTCATTTTTCGGATGATGATATAGAATACTTAAGAGTGCAAAACTGCTTTAGCGAAGATTTTCTTGAATATTTAAAAGGTTTTAAATTTACGGGTGATATTTATGCGTTTCCTGAAGGGTCAGTAATATTTCCAAAAGAGCCTATTTTTAGAGTCGAGGCGCCTATTATCGAAGCACAGTTTATTGAAACAGCCATACTTAATATGTTGAATCACCAAAGTTTGATTGCGACAAAAGCTTCAAGAATCGTTTGGGCTGCCGAAGGAAACGCAATTTTAGAATTTGGCCTCAGGCGTGCGCAAGGGCCGGACGCGGGCATATACGGAGCGCGTGCAGCTGTAATCGGCGGCTGCGTGGCAACAAGTAACGTTTTAGCGGGACAAATGTTCGACATGCCAATTAGAGGCACACATGCACACAGTTGGGTTATGAGCTTTGATGATGAAATAACAGCATTTAGAGAATATGTAAAGCTGTTCCCGCAGGCTAGTATTTTGCTTGTAGACACTTATGACACGATAAATTCGGGCGTTCCAAACGCGATTAAAGTATTTACGGAAATGAGAGAAGCAGGCATACCGCTTACAACTTACGGCATACGTCTAGATAGCGGTGACCTTGCATTTTTATCAAAAGTTGCAAGGAATATGCTTGATGAAGCGGGCTTTGAAGATGCTCTGATAAGTGCATCATGCGACCTTGATGAGTATTTAATACGTGATTTAAAGCTTCAAGGCAGTGCAGTCACTCTTTGGGGCGTTGGGACAAACCTCATTACATCAAAAGACTGTCCGGCGTTTGGATGCGTGTACAAATTGGCGGCAATTGAAGGCATTGACGGGCGGCTGCATCCGACTATTAAGCTGTCTGACAATACAGATAAAGTGACAAATCCGGGAATTAAAAAAGTCGTAAGGCTTTACGACAAAACAAGTGGAAAAATTAAGGTTGACCTTATAATGCTTGGAGATGAGAAAGTTGACGAGACTAAGGATTTAACGGTGTTCGATCCTGTTGCGACATGGATTAAAATGACGCTTAAGGCAAATGAATTTATTGCCCGAGAAATGCTCGTGCCGGTTTTTAAAAATGGTGTATCTGTTTATGAGCATAGAACCGTTCCTGAGATTAAGCTATACTGTAAAAATGAGCTTAATACATTGTGGGATGAGCATAGGCGGCTTTTTAATCCGCAAATCATTCCTGTCGATTTATCAGATAAGCTTTGGGTTCTTAAAAACGATATGATTGATGAAATACGAGGATAGGATGATTGACAAATATCTGAAAGAATGATAGAGTTAAATTTATCTATACTTTTTTAGACGCAACATATTGAGCGGAGGTTGATTGAAATAGAATATCCGCAAAAAAACGTTGAGCCCCCCGTGTATTCGCAAGGTTCATGGGTCAATTCGCTTATATTCAAGCTTTTGGCAGGCCTTGTTGCTATTTTAGTTATCTTTAGCCTTGCGGCGGCTTTTGTTTTATATAACTATTATTACAAGCCGATTCATGGTGAAAGCGGCGCTGTTTTAGCGTATTTAGATTTATATATCTCATATTATGAGCTAGTATCAGAAATTCGCATTAGAGTAATACATACATTAGTTATTATAGTCGCCGCTTTATTGGCAGCAGGCATCGCACATTTGTTAATCATCAAAAAATATGTTACAAAGCCAATCAAGATACTCATTGATAGTATCAATGAGTATAAAATTTCACAAATATCTGACAAGCGAGAAATACCGAAGGCAAAACTTAATAGAGGTGATGAGCTTGCCAGTTTGGAACAAGCGATAATCGCGACAGAAATTCAGCTTTTAGATACAGTTTCTAAGCTTGAAGAAGAGCGTAATTTTATAAACTTAATTATGGATGGCTCTCCTATAGCGATGTATATGTTTAACAGTGATTTTGAACTGGTCTATTGTAATGATATTGATGCAAAACTACGTGGATATGAATGTGGGCTTAACTTTAAAGACAAATTTTTTGCATCCATGCCTAAATATCAGCCCGACGGCTCGGAATCTGTTGAAAAATTCAAGGAGTATTTAGAAAAAACTTTTGAAACTGGCATTACTAACGTGACATGGATGGACCAAGACTCTGACGGCGCTCTTGTTCCGGGGGAGATTACGAACATTCGAGTTCTTTATAAAGGTGAATACTATATAGTCTCATATAAAAAAGACTTGCGTGATATGTCTAAAATGGAGGATAAAATTTCTGCGCTTGAAAAACAAGCGTCGAAAATTTATTATGACGAACTTACGGGTATTTTCAATAGACGTCATTTGGAAGAACAACTTCCGCGCAGTTTAGGAGCATTATCCCGATCAAGCGCCAGTCTAAGCCTTATGATGATAGATGTGGACTTTTTTAAGCAATTTAATGATACATATGGTCATGATGCAGGCGATAGATGCCTTAAAGCCGTTGCCTCGACAATTTCAGGGCGTATGCTTAGAGCACGGGATTTTGCGGTGCGCTACGGCGGAGAAGAGTTTGTCGTCGTGCTTCCTTACACAGACAGGGAAGGCGCTTGTAAACTCGCAGAGACGCTTCTTGAAAGTATTGAAAGATGCGAAATTCCTCATGAAAAAAGCACTGTGTCGAAGTATGTTACAATTTCAATAGGCGTTACATCCGGGATTACAGACCATAAGCAAAGCATTTCCGATTGGATAAAATCTGCCGATGAAAAGCTGTATCTTTCGAAGCAAAGAGGGAGAAATCGCTTTACATTTGGGGAGTTTGACCATTATAAGGCGTAAAAGCGCTATTGGCGTGATGCCTCCACAAAACCCAAGCAATAATCTGCTTTGTTAAATAGCAAATTTATTAAAAACCACATCTTTTTACAAATATGTGGTTTTTACATTTACAAGGCTATTCAAAAATGTCAAAACTAACCCTAACCGAAAGATTACTGCTTTAATCTGTGCTAAATATATATATTAAAAATCAGAATCATTTTGAAAGCACAGATTTAGATTTAATAATAAATTTTATTTACGTATTAATGAATTTCAACAAAAAAACTATTGACAATTATAAAAATAAATGCTAATGTTATCTAAAATTAGAAAAAAGTGTCGATAAATGCAATTAATTACAATTATCTAGCAAATAATGGAGAAAAGGAAGTGCTTATTAGTATGAAAAGAATGGCTAAATAACATAAGAAAATGAATGCTACTTAATAAAGAATAGCCTAAAAAGCACTTAATCTAAAACAACCCTATATGCTTCTTGATTTGTATAATAAACTTCGGGATAGGAGAGTTATTCTATGAAAAAGAAAACAAAAGCACAGTTGGCAGCTACAATCATGATATTGATTGGTATAGCTGCTTTTTTTAGTTTCGCCCTGGCAGAGCCGTCATCAATAACTGACACAAATCAGCATGAACCGCCTGCTGTGGAATTAGCTTTAGATGAATCACTTAGTGGGATAATAAGTATAGATGCAGAAGCAGGCCAAATATACGATATAGTCATATCCGCAAGCGGCATAGCAAGCTTTGCTGATATAGAAATTCCTTTTATATATGACGTGGATGTATTCGATTTAATCTACTTTTGTGCGTTTACAAGAAATAATACTATGGTGGTAGGGCCTGTAGAAGGAACCGGGCTAACGATAACGGAAATACAGCCCGGTGAGATAAGGTTTACAGTGGATAGAGAAATTCCCTACGGAAGCCTTTGGAGCGGCGTAGTTAACGTAATACGCTTGCAATCAAAAACTACAACTCAAACGACAGTCTCAGTCAGCGAACCTATTCCGGTTTATCTGCAAGCAGTAACCGAAGAAGCTGCATATGTCGAAAGCGATTCGGCTGTATTAAGCGGCTCTTTTAGAAACAACTTCGATACGATAGATTACGGATTCTACTGGTGGCAGTATGGCAATCCAAGCACAAAAGTCATTTTAGGAACAACAGACTCAGCTTCGTTAGACTTTACGCTTGAGCTTAAAGAGCTTTTACCCGAAACAACATATTATTTCAAAGCGTTTGCAGGCACAGCAGAAGGCGAAGCTTTAAGCTTTACAACCAGCGCAGTTGGTGCAGAAACAATTGAAAGCGTCGAAATTAGCGTAACAGCCCCTGTAACCGGAGCGGCTCCTGACACAAGCGCCTCAGCAGAAGGCGGCTTTGATATAAGCTATATAATTTGGTCACCACTTCCTGCCTACAATGCTTTTGCGTCAAGCACGGTATACACAGTAAGCGTTATTCTAACCGCGCATGATGGCTTTACGTTCAACGGACTGACGGATGCTGCTATAAATAATAGCTCTGCGCTGATTTTAAGCAACACAGGAAGCACGATCACGCTATCGTATGAGTTTCCGGAAACTGAACCGCCGGAGCTAATAACTATAACGAGCGTATCAATTAATGTAACTGCCCCTATATCAGGCGCAAACCCTTCCGCAAATGCAGAAGGAGCAGGCAGCTTTATCATCAGCGGCATAACCTGGACGCCAAACGATGACATTTTTGCAGCAGGCATAATATACACAGCGGATGTTACACTTACAGCGAATGAAGGCTATACGTTCAATGAGCTGACAGACGCTGCAATAAACGACAACGCCGCATTAGTAACAGAGAATACAGGCGATACAGTAACACTATCCTATGAATTCCCGCCGACAACAGAACTGCCGACTATCTCTCCGGAAGACTTTGAGCTAATTGTATTCTTAGACAGTTGGCAAGTATTTGACCAAAGTTGGGTGACACTATCAGTAAATTGGTTTGGTGAATCCTTCTTGCTTGAATGGGATGTTATTCCAAGCAACAGCATAATAACCGGTGAACCAGCAATAGCAGTGGACAGCCCGGAAATATTCTACATAGAATGGGATGGTCAAAACTTCTGGCTTGCTCCGTGGGTTACCCATGTTCAGCCCAATATTACATTCTCTGTGCCAACAGTCGCCGGGATTTTAACAATGAATTTCTATGTTGACATAATTATGACGCCGCCTAGAAGTATAGGTGATTACGCGCCAACTGAAGAACAAGATAGAAATTTAGATACAGACGCCATGATCGAAGAGTCAGTAGCACAAGAGCTAAGCGACCTGCACCAATAGGCGGCAGAAAGGGGAAAACATGTCGAAACCTAAAAGAAGAAAATCAAAAATGCTTTTATATATAGCTATCTTAATGCTAATCTTTTCAAATATCGCGCCGCCTATAGCTATGGCAATGGGCCTGCATAACAACCAAGCCGTTTGGCAGGATGTTTTGAGTGCGGATTTAACAGAATTTCAAGGCCAGCCGGGATTGCTATCTGACGGATTATTACCCGACAGGCATCTGCCTGATAGGCCATTGCCCGATATGTTTACAGGCTATGAAATTGAAATACCATTTATCGGCTCAGATAATATAAGTGAAGCCTATCAAACAGACCGCTTTATAGTAGTATATAGGGATACAGCCCAAATATCATCAGTAGAGCAGGCTCTTGATAGAGCTAGCCCGGTAGAGTCAGTGGAAATATTGGAAAGCTCCGGACGCCGAGGCGGTGCAAACAGGCGCAGGCCGGCCATGTCAAGCCAAGAGACTTTAGAAGGTTTTTCAACTGATGAAGATTTAATTACAGCCGTTATCTCTACCGATAGATTAATGACATCTGACGAATTAGAGCTAAGTCTAGGCAGCAGCGTTATGCGTGAAATAGAATACATACAGCCCGACTACTCTATGACGTTCTACGCTTCTGATATTACAGCTCTTGATATGCAAGAGTTGGAAAACACAGAAAATCTGCCGCTTAACAGCATTATAGTAGCCCTTTTAGACACCGGAGTGGACACAAACCATCCACAGCTTTCGGGTCGGCTTGTTGAAGGCTTTGATTTCGTAAATAATAGCAGTAACGTAAACAGCCAAGAATCGTACTATGATCAAGGACACGGCACAGGCCTGGCGGGCGTCATCGCCGCTTCGGGCGCTATGGTCATGCCGCTTAAAGTATTCGAAGGCGGCAGGGCGTTCACAAGCGATATAATCGAAGCGATAGCGTTCGCCGAGGAAAACGGCGCGCAAATCGCTAACCTAAGCTTCGGCAGCAGATTCTACAACCGCGCTTTGGAAGAAGCCATCGCAAGCAGCAGTATGCTGTTTGTAGCCGCCGCCGGAAACCTGCTTGTGGATATAGACAGATACCCCTTCTACCCGGCAGCGTTTGACCTGCCTAATATACTAACAGCAGCGTCTGTTGATGACGACGACAGACTGGCGCGCTTTTCTAATTACGGGCTAAGTACCGTAGATATCGCCGCACCGGGAGCTAATATAACAGTCCCCGGATTGCATAATTCCACAGTAGCAACAAGCGGCACATCAGTAAGCGCGGCAATCGTCTCAGGCGCCGCAGCGCAAACGCTTGCTGTGCATAATGCCCTTAATGCAGAAGGCCTAAGACAGCGAATGATAGATTCCGCTGATCAGATAACAGGGCTTAACGATAAAATCGCAGGCGGTAAACGGTTAAATATCAATTTTGCGACATCACTAAACTTAGAACCAAATACTACGATTATCGACGTGCCCGATGATGAACCGCTGCCGGATATTTCGCTTAGCGATGATATAGATGATGAAGACTTTGAACTGTTCGGCGCTGACGGGCTGATGACGTTTCGCACGCCAATGCCAACCGCGCGCGAAGGCTTGGGCGTAGTAGCTATCGGCAGAAAGATATACGCTATCGGTGGGCAGTTTAACCAAACGTTCCATAGAGTGGTCGAAATATACTGCACCGAAACAGATACGTGGACAACAGGCGCGCCAATGCCTAATGCTGTAAGCTACTTTTCCATAGTCGCAGTAGGCACGGATATCTATATAATAGGCGGGTTCAACGGCGCACACCGTAACTTTGTGCAAGTATATAACACAGTAAACAACACCTGGCGACAAGTAGCAGCGCTGCCGCAAAGCTTAAGCGGCACAGCCGCTGTTGTGCATAATAACAGCATATTTGTAACAGGCGGGTTTAACGGCTTGTTCCGCAACTTTGTATTCCAATATAATATAGCTACAAATAGTTGGACGCAGCGTAGCGGATTGATAACCCCCCGCGCTTATCATAGCGCTTTTATATTTAATGACAGGATAATTATATCAGGCGGCGCTAATTCGCTTACTGCAAGTTATGTCTTTTCAGAAGAGTCTTACAATCCTAATACCTTTGTCTCTACCACAGTTGGACTTAGCCGAGTGCAAGCGATGAATGCTGCTACAATTATTGATGGCGTTCGTCTTATCATTATTGGCGGCAGTGGGTTTTTGAATGGAGCTTATAGTAATCAAATCATGCAGCGTAACATGATTGACGCAAATATTCTTTTTAGAAGAATAAGCTTAATGTCCACAGCCCGCGCGTCTTTAGGCGCTGCAATGGTCGATGGAGTTGTTTATATATTCGGCGGCAGGGATGACAGATTTATATATAATACAGTTGAAGCTATGGAAGCCGGATATACGCATTTAAGTTCAATGCCGGTAAGCCTAAGAGACTTTGCCGTTGTGGAACTAGCCGGAGACATATATGTAGCGGGTGGTAACCTTGCATCAACCGGCGCAGTATCCAGAGCGATGTATGCCTATAACATAATAGATAATTCATGGCAGGCTAGGGCGAACTTGCCTGTAGCATCCACGCTTATCAGCTCAGCGGTTGGAAAATTATATCTTTTTGATAACAATAATAGTAGTGCTAGTGGACGAGTTTTTGAATACGACCCGCATACTGATACATGGACGGATATAGCCGCTGCGCCTAACAGAAATTTCTCACATGTACAGGCGCTAAACGGTAAAATATATGCTATGTCAAACAATAGCACAATAGTGGATGTTTTTGATCCGATAACCAAAACATGGAGCCAAACCGTTCCGAGACCGAGTACAACACTTATAGTGGATACAGATATACTGGATGGCAAACTCTATGTGCTAGGACATCATGGTGCAATGGGCCATAGTGGGTGGATATACAGTTATGATCCTGTAACTAATTCATGGTCTTCAGAAAATATAGGGAATTCGAGGAGTTTTATTATACCGGTATATCAAGATTTTTACCTTTTTCATTTTATGAATTTTTCGAATAATACTATGCACAATATGGGTATGCCTGATATTGCTCGGTACTCACCAAGTGAAAATACAGTGACTAGGCATACTAGCTTTTTGCATGGTTATAGATTTTTTTATCAAATGCACGCGGTCAATAATAAAGTATATATTTTCGCCAGTCATAATTCGAACGGAGCAGAATCAATAATAGAATATATGCCATCTGTAAGCCCGTGGCTTAATAAGCAATCTTCACCCATAAGCAGCAACGCGCATACGGCGCATGGTGTTATTGGGGATAGGATATATTTAGCTAGACTTATATTATCCGAGTACAATATCAACACAGATCGATGGACACAAGTATCCGCTATGCCAACAGCGCGCTCTAGAGCAGCAGGCGCAGTGGTCAATGACAGGTTCTATGTCATAGGCGGTGAAACTAATTCCACTGGCTCAGGCACAAACAGAGTAGAACAGTATAACCCTGCTACAAACACATGGACAGCCAGAGCTAACCTACCCATTATCGCGCATAGTGTTGCATCAGCCACGCATAACAACAGAATCTATACGTTTGGCGGCAGAAACGGTAGCTCAGGTGCGTTTAATAACGTCTTTGAATATAACCTTGCAACAAACACATGGGCGCAGAGAGCAGCAATGCCCACGGCGCGCTTTGGCGCGTCAGCAGTAGAGCTTGATGGTCTGATATATGTAATAGGCGGTTTTAACAGCGCAGGCACAGCGCTTAATACAGTACAGATATATAACCCGGCAACTAACACATGGACAACCGGCACAGCTATGCCATCGGCTAAAGGCTACAGCGGTGCAGTAGTGGACGGCGGCAGTATATATGTAGTAGGCGGCTCGGACGGGTTTAGGTCTGTCAACACTGTATTTCAGTTTAATCCTTCTACAAACAGATGGTACCACTGGCCGGGCCTTGACGATGCTCTTGAAGGCGCGGCGGTTATAGCCGCTAACAATGGTATATATGTAATAGGTGGGCGTAACGCAAGCAGAAACTCGGATGGGCGCTGGCATGGTATCTATTCTGCTTTGACTTATTTCACCCCCATTTCGTCTCTATCAAGCTATGCAGAACTCATCCATCTGGGCTCAAGAATAATCAACCCATCCGGCAACCTGTCAAGAAGCTATGTTGATCTAAGCTTTGACGCACCGGGTTTTACAGTAAACGTAGGCAGGGTTTATAACTCTATCGATAACCGCCCAAGCCCAATAAGCAGAGGCTGGAGCTTCTCGTTTGCAAGCAGGCTTGAAAGATCGGGCAATGATACGGTTATCCGTATGCCCGACGGCAGCGCTCGTACTTTCAGAAGCGAACGCGACGGCAGCTATTTCGCCAGAGACTCACGCTATAGGCTAGTAAGATCAGGCAGCGGACATATATTAACCGCGCCTAATAACTATCAGTATAACTATAACGCAAACGGCTTTATGTATCGCATGACCTGCCCTAACGGCAATCAGATTAATTTGACAGTAAACGCAAGCGGTCAGGTTACAAGGGTGGAAGACTCAGCCGGGCATTTTCTTACTATTGCATACGCAAGTAACCGTATAAGCACTATAACAGAATCAACTACAGGTCGTGTAGTTCGATACTTCTACGATGCCGCAGGCAACCTGTCTCAGGTAACAGCGCCGGACGGCAGTAATACGTTCTTCACATACGCAAACCACCAAGACCCTGCTCATCCTAATGATACAAGCAGAAGGATAAGCTTGTTGACAAGCGTAAGAAACCATAATAACGCGGTTATCGAAAGCTTTACATATGAAACGCAGGCAGGTCATAACTTGGGCAAAATAAGAACAGCGACGCTGCCGACAGGCAATACCGAGACATATGCGTATAATGTCCAAAGGGGTACGGTAACAACGACAACAGGTAACAGAACAACTGTTACACACTTTGACAGAGCGTTATATCCTATTTTGATAACCGACGCGGAGGGCGGTCAGACTCGCTTTGAGTATAACCTTGACGGCGGTATTAACCGTTTTGGTGAAGTTACGGTAATGACAGACCGTAACAGGAATACTACGTTCTTTGAATACGACTCAAGAGGCAACGTAGTCAGAATCATCAACCCTGACCGCAGTATAAGGCATTTTACTTATGATATCCATAATAACCTGACAAGCGAAACCGACGAGCATGGTAATCGGACATTCTATACATACGACAGTAACCATAACCTGCTTATGCGTATCAGGCCTTTGGATGGAACTATGGAATATTCTGCATCTGCAAACCAAAGCTTGTTTGAGATAGAGCGATATACCTACTATACTCGTGCCGAAGCATTAAGCCTGTTCGGCCGCTCTATCGGCGGTCTGTTGAGAACATCAACGGACGCGGGCGGCAACGTTATAACCTATACGTATGACGCAAGGGGCAACCTTGTAAGCAGCAGGGATTCTCTTAACAGAACTACCACATATAGGTTTAACGTTTTGGGATGGCTTATGGAGCAAACCACCCCTATGGGCCATACAACAAGATATTTCTACGACAGAAACGGCCGGCTGCTAAAACAAGTATATCACGGCGGCGAAACAGAGCGTTATGTCTATAATATGCTTGGTAACCTAATACAGGAAATATCGCCGAATCAGCATGCTGCAATAACCGATTCATCTACTTTTACTAACCAAAATATAATAAACTTAAACCCAACGCTGCCGAATAACATAGGATTTAGATATACATATAACATAGCCGGGCTTGTTACAGCAGTAACAGACCCGCTTGGCAACGTTACTTCCTATGCCTATGATATGTTCGGCAACATGACCCGTGAAACGTTTCCAAACGGCTTGGTATATGTATATACCTATGACAGGTTAAACCGTCTTACGAGAAGAGGATATTTAGAGGGTACTAATAACGTTACTTTAGAGACTTATACATACCCGCTGCAAACAAACGGTACTGAAGTGCAGGTAACAAGGGAGTATTTCTCGGCCTCAGAGTTTGCCGAAACAACGCATATCCACGACTTTGCGGGGCGGCTGATTAGGACTATACACCCTGACGGCGGCGAAACGCTTAACAGATATCTGCCAAACGGGCTGCTTGAATCAAGCGCCGATGCTATGGGTAATACGACCTATTTTGAATATAACTCTATGAACCAAATGACAAGGCGATGGACGCCGCATAGCGGTGAGCTGTTTAGCCTGACCGAGTGGCGTTATGATAGAGCCGGGCGTGTAATACGGGAATTAAGCTATGTTGATGCGATGTCTAGAGGTTCAGCTCCAACAGGCGAGGCAAGAGATATAAGATATTACTACAATATTAACGGCACGGTCAGCGCGATAATGCGTGGGTCGGGTGGAACCACGTATGCGTATAATGCTGATGGGCAGATTATACGCGAATCGCGCATACAGCGCCGCCATAATAATTTATCCGTCAACCAACGCACAGACTTTGTCTATAACCATATGGGCCAAGTTTCTAGCTCAACTGTCTTTATTGAGCAAATGGACTTAGATGGCAGACCGAACAGCTCTGCCAGTGAGCGTATAGTCACAAACTTCGAGCACGACAGAAACGGCAACATGGTTCGTGTTATACATCCAAACGGCGAGGTTGTAAACTATGAATATGATCTAATGAACAGGCAGACGGCTGTTCGCCGGAACGTGTTGAATGAAAACAATGTTCCTGTCGCCGTTGCGCAAACGACTACATATGACAATATGGGCAATATTATAACTCAGACAGATGAAAGGAATGTCACTGTCGAGTACAGGTACTGTCCGCGTGGGTTTTTATTGCATACTATATTCTTCAACCGAAGGATAATGGGCGGCGAGGAAGTTACAGCTTTTGAGTATGACCTGCAAGGCAGGCTGTTAAGGGAATCCTCGCCAAGGGCAGTGCGGCTTTCACGAATTCGTGGCGTACCCGCAGATCATACAGCATATACATATGACACAATGGGCCGATTGTTAACTAAGTCTGAAATATACAGCCCGGGCGCATGGCATGCTTCAACACCGCAGCGGACGGTTATAACAATGACCAATACCTACGACCTAAACGGTAACCTGCTTACAACTAGGGACGCGCTTGGAAATATAACGACATATACTTATGATAACGCTAACCGTATAATAAGAGCAACTAACGCGCTAAACCAATCAACGCAGTTTGCTTATGATGCGCTTGGGCAGCTTATCAGGCAGACAAACGCTCTTAATGTACCCACTACATTTACTTATGACCTGTTTGGCAACATAACATCTCAGGCTGTGGACGGTGTAACGGTAATGAGCGCGACATATGACCTTTTGGGCAGCCAATTAACTCTAACCGATGCAAACGGCAATACAACTACAAGCGTTTATACGCTAACCGGTCAGCTTAGAAGCGTAACAAACGCCGCAGGGTATAATATACGCTATTGGTATGATATAATGGGCAATGAAGTCCGAAGTCTTGACAGCATGGGCCGGGAGATAATAAATGAATATGACGGTTGGGGCAGGCTTTTAAGAGTTCGTCAGCGCGCTTCTGACGGCAGTAATGAAATCAGCCGCAGTATGCGCTATGATGTGGGAGATAATCTTAGATTTTTGACTGATGAACTGGGCAATGTGACAGAGTTTACCTATGACGACAAGGGGCGCGTTACAACTATAGCAAAACCGCTTTGGCATTTTACGAGTTATTCTTATGATGAAAATGGCAACTTGGCATTTGAAAATGACCGGCGCGGCAACATGACACACTATCAATACGACATGCTAGATAGGCTGGTAGAGGTTATTACAGGTATGGATTTCATAACAATCGAAACCTTAACCTACACCGATACGGGCCTACAAGCAACATCCACAGACGCAATGGATAATACGACTCACTTTACATATGATGCACTGGGGAGACTGGTAGCGACAACCGACCCTATGGGCTTTGTAACGTCTAAGACATATGACGCTGTAGGAAATATAATCAGCAGAACGGACGGCGCGGGCAATACGGAACATTTTACATATGACAGGCAAAACCGTTTAATAAGCGGCGCGCCGTCGATATATTATACATATGATGCAGTCGGTAACTTATTAACTATGTCAACCGCGCCTAATGGTGACGATACTGTACGCTATGTGTATAATGAGCTTAACCTGCCGATAACGCGTATTGACCCTGACGGGGAGGCTGAGCATTTTAGTTACTATCCAAACGGCCTGCTTAGAACGGTACTCGATAGAAACGGTGTTTTAACAACGTTTACCTATGACGTTCACGGGCGTAAAATATCCGAAAATGTCGGCGGTGATATAACAACATTTGAATATGATGCCGCAGGTAATCTGCTGCGCGTGGAGGACGCAAGCGGCGCGATAGTACGTACTTTTGACGCGTTAGGCCGTGTTACCAGTAAAGCGGTTCCGAACTTTGAGACGACTTATTTTGTCTACGATATAACTGCCGGGATGGGATTGGGTAATAGAGCAGAAAGCACAACAATAGGCGGCAGAACAGTAACCCGAGTATATGATATACAGGGTCGCCTAGTAGAAGTAATAGAACCAAGCGGCACAACAAGATATGTATACTACGATGATGGCCGCCTGCAATCTAAAACCCTGCCTAACGGCGTGGTAACAGAATATACTTTCCACCCCAACGGCACGCTGCATACTTTGACAACATGGCTTGGCGGTCTAGTCCTTGAGGCGTATCAATATGTCTATGACGGCGCGGGTAATATAACAGCAAAGCAGGACGTAAAAGGCACAACGATTTATACGTATACGCGGTTTAATCAATTAGCGTCAGTAACAGAGCCTAACGGCAGGCGGACTGAGTTTACATATGATATAAGGGGCAACCGCGCTACGGAGACAGTTATAGAGAGAGGCGAAGTAACACATACGCAATATGTGGTAGACGAGCAGAACCGTTTACTGCGCACCGAGAAGGTGACGGATGCGAGGACTGTTATAGAGCATTATTTCTACGACAACGCCGGTAATATGCTCGGGCGCAGGCCGGAGGCGATTACTGCTGTAGCTGATGGCGTAAGCCCGCAAATCGGCTTATCGCTGTACGGCGAGTTTGAAGACGAGGATATGATCCCTGCGTTTTATCGGTATAATAACAGAGGTCAGATGATAGAAGCACGAAACGGCAGCAGCATTGTTACAAACACGTTTAACGCTGACGGGCTTAGGGCCAGTAAGACGGTTGAAGGTGTTACTACATACTATCTTTATGAGTATGACAGGATAATTAAAGAGCTTGATACTGATGGTAACGCAGCGTATAATGTATTTGGGCATATGCTTATATCGCGTACGGCGGGTAATGAGACGGTTTACTATATATTCAACGGGCATGGTGACGTAACGGCATTATTAAACGCCGCAGGGCAGGTAATAGTAAGCTATTACTACGACGCGTTCGGCAATATAGTAGAACAGGAAGGCCATTTTGGTAATCCGTTTAGATATGCGGGCTATGTATACGACGAGATATCAAGGTTATATAATCTTAACGCAAGGTTCTACGACGCAAGAATCGCAAGGTTCCTATCAGCAGACCCGTTTTGGAGGGCTAACTTTGGTTCGTCTACTGATACAACAGAGATGATGCAGATTTTGAACTTGTATGCTTATGTAAATAATAATCCGTTGATTTATACTGACCCTACCGGGCTGTTTCTGATGAGTATTGTATTAGTAACAGCAGTAGGCGCAGGGCTTGCGCGGATTCCACCGCCGCCGCCGACCGGCGGTGGGGGTTCTAGTGGTGGTGGTGGAAGTTCGGGTGGCAATAACCCGATTCCTTCTATGCCTCCTCCTGGTCATAATACGGGTGGGTCAGGTAGTGGTTCAGGAGGCAACAATCCTATTCCGTCTGTTCCGCCTCCGAATCTTGCAGTTGGTGGTTCGGGTAGTAATTCGGGAGGCTCGGGCAATACAACACCGCCGCCTAATATGAATCTAACTACCGGAAATATTTTAGGTAATATAATATCTAATGTTATTAATAATGCGATTAATAGAGTAGTTAGTAATGCACAGGCTTCAAATCGTGCCAATTCATCAGCGCAGGGCACTGCAACTACAATATATGTGCCTGTTGGTAATAACGCATTTGCAGAACAAAGAGGATATATTGTAAATGGTCAGA
>Ga0131853_10000508_pt1 | contig 71877 bp, 84 predicted proteins | sample TergutLab28metaG_FD_92764 | JGI IMG/M metagenome (GOLD analysis project Ga0131853, IMG submission 92764) | Labiotermes labralis P1 segment gut microbial communities from Petit-Saut dam, French Guiana - Lab288 P1 (version 2) (version 2) | ecosystem: Host-associated > Arthropoda: Insects >... | reverse complement strand
GCAAAATAACACTCCTTTTCACGCGCGCTCTTTAGGAGTGCTTTTTTGTATTCTATTTTACATTTTCCTATTTATCTCGCCTGCTTTTTCCTCCCAGCTCTTCTTTTTTTGCGCAAAATAACAGCAATTCTTACCGCAAGTACACGCGCCGGTCGCCGTTATGCTGTGGCACGGGAACACGGGCAGACCGGCGGCGTATGCCAGCGCGTGATCGATCATGTTCAAAACCTACACCCCCCCCCCGCTTCAATGTTTTTATATTCATTCCCACACCTCGCCCTCGCCCTTTTGTAGCTGTTCACACAGGCGCGTAAAGTTGAGATACATCGTCTTGCCGGAACGAAGGACGGGTATCTTGTTCTGCGCGACAAGGCGGCGCAATGTCCTCTCCGGCAGTATGCCGCGCTGTGCCGCTTGCCGGATCGTCACCATTTCGGGCTTGTTTGCTATTGCCTGTTGCATAACAACCCCTCCTGTTCGATTATCTCGCTTGGGTCTACATTCAATGCCCTTGCAACATGCCCAAGTGTGGCGGGTCTGACGCTGCGGCCGGTGATGACGTTCTTTACTGTGGGTTCCGGCATCTTCGTGGCGGCGATCAAGTCGGCAGTATTCATACAAGCCCTTGCCATAGCCAGTTTTAGTTTTTCCCTATCAACTTTCATTTTGCTTGCCTCCTTCATATACCTATACAGGTCTTATAAATATATAATAACATACCGAAATAGGTATGTCAAGTGAAAAAGGTCTAAAAAATAAAAAAAGGTATTGATTTCGGTCTGTTAATATGGTATACTTATGTTTGAGGTGGTTTACATGAGTATAGGTGAAAAAATAAAGGTCGCACGCAAAGAACGCAAAATGACCCAAAGACAGCTCGCGGAAAAGAGCGGTCTCATTGAAACGACTATCCGAAAGTATGAAGCGGGTACACAAACCCCAAAACTTAATAATTTGCAAAAAATAGCCGCCGCCCTCGATTGTCCGGTGGGCGATCTGTTCACTTTTGATGATCCTCCCGTCCCGGCATCCGTTTTTAATGATTGGCTTGCGTCTATTGGGTACGATGTAAAACTGCATGACATTGAGGCCGAATACGGCGGCGGTCAACGCTTATTCATACGGGAGCGGGAAACTTGGGACGATAGCGGTCTTATGACGTTTTCGGAGTTTGACGCGCTTCGGGATAAAATTATTTCCTTTACACGGTTTCAAGTAGCGGAATTGTTTAACGCGCATAAAGCCTCCACAACCAAAAAGGAGGTGTGATCGTATGGCGAGCCTCCGCAAGCGCGGCGAAACGTACCACATCACCGTGTCGCTGGGCGTGGATGGGAATTATAAGCAAGTCCGCAAGTTCACCACGTTCACGCCGCCGCACGGCTTGACAGAAAAGCAAGGCAAAAAGGCGGCGCAAGAATACGCGCGGGTGTTTGAGCTTAATTGTAAAGGCTTAACCGCCTATGACGAAAATATGCTGCTTTCGGAGCTTTGCGACTGGTATTTCAAGACCGTTGCCCCCAACCGCACACGGGAGCGCACGATTGAGGGCAATCAGTTCCGGCTTAACAAGTATGTGTTGCCTAAGCTCGGACAAAAGAAACTGAAAGAGTTAAAGCCCGCTATGTTGGCGACGCACTTCACGGAGCTACAAAAAAGCGGCGGGTATGGTGAAAAGTATCGCGTCCGGGCTGATTATGACTTAAAGGCGGCAATACACGCCACAGGCCATAGTTACCGCTCGTTTATGGGTGAAGACAACCATTTACATTCACACATAACAACGATGGTCAAAGGTAGCACCATACGCCGCAAAACAGGCGAACGCATAACAGACCGGCTTGGCGTACCGTTTGATACAGTTTTTGAAAAGGTACAAGAAAACGCCGCGCTTGCCCCCTTAACCGTCAAGGGAGCGCAATCGGCGTTAAACACGATATTCAATGCGGCGGTCAAGGCTGAAATAATAACCTCTAACCCGCTCGCCAATGTGGATATGCCGAAAATAGGCGACATAGACCGCCCTGCGCTAACCCCGGATCAAGCGCGGGTATTCCTTGCCAACCTGTCAAACATTGAGCATATCGGCGTGAGGGCTATCCTTATCACAGAACTATTCACAGGCGCAAGGACAGGTGAATTACGGGCTTTATTGTGGAATGACGTAAATCTACACCTTGCGGAAGCCGTCGGCGAATATGGACTTGTGAACATATCAAAAAGCGTGGACACAAAAAACCGGGTAACACCTCCGAAAACAAAGTCCAGTAACCGCATAATCAAGATTGACGGTGTTTTGCTCCACTTCCTGCGGCAATATCGGCAAGCGCAAGCGGAGCAGATCGCGGCGGCGGGTAGTTTGTGGACGGACAACAACCTTGTGTTTCCATCACTCACAGGCGGGTACATGAGCGGCAATCTACCCACAAAGATTGTGAAGCGTTGTATAAAGGGGACGGACATAGACCCCAAACTACACGCCCACAGCATGAGGCACAGCTTCGCCTCGATCCTCATAGATAGCGGGGCGAACGTCAAGGCGGTACAGGACGCACTCGGACACAGTTCCAGCCGGATGACGCTCGACACCTACACAAAGAGTTTCGCGGAGGCAAGGGCAAGGGCGACACAAGCGGTAAGTTTGGCAATCACAGGCGGGGAAGAAATACTCGACACCCCGCCTATAATTTGACGCATATTTGACGCATGACATGATGATATATGCGTCAAAACTACGCAACACGGCGTAACAGCCGAAACGTCAAAACGGCATAAATACAGACATTGTGCCACGCTATGAAACACTACAAAATATAATGTTTCTATATTGCGAAACTCAAGCCGCGCGGTTTGCCCTGCGCGAAGTTCTACCGTCTGCGGGGTTGTATCAAGGATATACCCGTCAGCGGCGCGGATTTCAGACACCACGTATACGCCGGGGGGCAAATCGGTCAAAGTAATCAGCCCCTCCGGCCCGGTCGTATGCTCCCCAACAAACCGCCCATTTGCTTCTGTGATTTTAAAGGTAGCGCCAAGCAAGGGCCTGCCATCGTCAGAATCTAACTTAACGATCTGTAAAATCGGGTAGGGGTGATTAACAAAGGTAACGGTTGCCGGTCTGCCCGCGAACACCTCGACATTCTGCGGGGTGTTGGAGAGGATATGCCCATCCGGGCTACGGACTTCCTGCACAATATACCATCCCGGTTGCACATTTGGGACAATCGCGTAGCCGGTATGCGCGGATTGTACGGTCGCGACATGCCCACCGTTCATGGTTGTAACCACAAATTCAGCGCCCAGCAGCGGATTGCCCTGCGGGTCTACTTTGCGGATGAGAATGGGAGCCTGAGGGGTATTGGTGACAAGAAGCTCATACCGCTGCCCTGCGGCTATTGTCACCTCATGCACTGCTCTGTCAACGAGATAACCGGGCGGCGGCGCGATCTCGGTCACACGAAAGCGCCCCGGCTCCACTTTTTCAAGGATGATGAGGCCAAGTTCGTTCGTGACAAACTCACCGATAAGGCTGGTGCCTGTACCGGTGATCCGCTCAACCCTAAACCTTGCCTGCGGCAGTGGATTCCCGGTAACACTGCACACTTTGGAGATAACCAGCGTGGGCATCGCTTCATTGAGAATGGTGATTGTATGCCGCTCGCCGGGTTCCAAGTAGACTTGCCGGGGTGTATCGTCAAGGATATACCCAGTCGGTGCGCGGGTTTCGATGATGGTAAACCAGCCGGGGGATAAATCCTCCGCGAGGGCAACGCCCTCGGCGTTTGTGGTTATATCCCTGAAATACGCGCCATTGTTCCATGAGATACGGAACACAGCGCCCGCCAACGGTCTACCGGTGTGGGTATCCCTCTTGGCGATCTCGATGGATGGTGCGCGGTAGTTTTGCACCTCAACTGTGTTGTTCTCGCCCTCTTTTATGATGATGGTGCGCGGGGTGTCATCCAGCAGATACCCTGTCGGGCTGCGCACTTCGGTCAGAATCCAAGTGCCGGGTTGTAGCCCCGTTACGGTCACTTCGCCCCACTGGTTTGTAGTAACCTCGCGGTGATTGTTAGAGCCCTCGGGGGCAAGCCGGAACACAGCGCCGGGAAGAAGATGGCCGGTAATGGCATCCCGCTTAACAATGCGCAGAGATGGCTCCCGGTGATTCTCCACGGTTATGGTGTGGGTTCTGTTTTCGCGCAGCACAATCTCATGCCTATAGAGTGAGCGCACAAACCCCGGAGGGGCCTGAGTTTCCTCCACCAAGTAGGTTGTGTCCAGATCAAGTTTTGGCAAGTATGCCCTGCCATCCCGGTCTGTCCGCACATCAAATGTGTGTCCTGTGCGGGTGTTTGTGATGCGAAACGCCGCATCCGCAAGGCGTTCCCCGGTTGCCGCGTCAACCTTGATGATCTCAATGCTGGGCATCCTGAAATTGCGGAACACCAGCGAGTAGGTCTGGTTTTGCTGGGTGTTGTCTATCCAGATATTTTGGGGATTGTTCTCTGTGTCGATCAAATATCCGTCCGGCGCTTGGATTTCTTCAACCACGTAATAGCCGGTAGTCAGGTAGTGGGAAGGAATAACGATAAGCCCATTGGGATCGCTAATATAGCTCCCCAATACCTGTCCCGATCCTGTGCGCACCTCAAAGACAGCGCCTTGCAGGGGGTTCCCCTCATGGTCAACCTTGAGGATGTTTAGCCCCTGACGGCGGGTGTTCTCAAAGGTCAGCCGCACGGTTTCGTTACTTTGAATGGTGGTCGTTTGGGGTGGGGCGTCGGTGTTGTGGGTGCTGGGCGCACGAACTTCTGTTACCCTGTAGCTGCCCGGAAACAATCCGTTGAAGGTAGCGCTACCGTCCGGGCCGGTCACACCGGTTTGGTTGTATGTCCCGGCGTTTCCTAAATCTACACCCTCGACACGGAACTCCGCGCCCTGCAAAAGCTGGCCGGTGACTGCGCAGCGCTTATAGACAATAAGCTGCCCGCGAATGCGCTCGTTGACGAATGTTACCGACTGGTGGAGATCACCCACAACGGAATCGGTAGTGGTATTGCGGTTCCAAGCTGAGCGGGAAATTGTCTGCCCGGAATCGTATTCCACCCTGTCCACCGTGGATTCCTCACCGTTCTGAATGAGAATTACCTCCCACCAATAGGTGTAGGTGGTAACGGTTTCTTCCCAATACGTCACATGCTCCCAAAGGGTGTACGATGGCGACACGCTCACTGTGCGGGTATTGTTTGCGTCAATGGAATAGTGCTGCGGTGCGCGTACTTCGGTGACTGTGACTGTCGCCGCATCCCGGTTGCCTACCGGGTGATTCCAAGTCAGCAGCCGCCCACCGTTATATGCTTCCCAGCCGTTTATTTGCTGGTGCGTACCGTCTGAGAAGTCTATTCGGATGTTAAAGAGCGCACCGTCAAGCGGGTCATGGTTCTGGTTCTGCTTGCGGATCATGAGTTGCCCACGCGCGTCTGTGATCTCAATGGTAGCCTCACGGACAAAGGTTGTTTCAGTGTGGGATTCAATGCTCCAGCGCACTTCAAACTGTTTATCTTCGTCATCGGGGCCGGGGTCATCGGGATCATCGGGGTCAGAGTCAGGGGCGACCACCGCGAAAAGCGGCTGCGCACCGGCGGGTCCCGCAAATCGCAGCAATCGCCATCCGGCAATGTCAATGCCACTCGCGGCTTGTCTTGCCGCTGCCGCCGGTCCCCAGTTAGACCAGCTTTGCCAGTTGTGGACTATTCCCCAAATGGCTACTTGAATAGCTAGGCGGTCGCTGATTACACCTTCCTCAAAAGCTACAAGCAAGCGCAGGATTTGAGTGTTGGAATGCGCACTTGCAACATATGGCACACCCTCTCGCGGGTCGGGGCCAAAAGCCGCGCAAAAGGGGGTAAGGGCTTCGCCCGGTCGGTTAACCCAATTTATGAACGGAAAGTAATTTAGATCAATTGGGAGATCGGGAGTATTGTGATTCTGGAACTGAATGGCGCCAATATCTCCCGGCATAGCCGCAGGCGCTATTGGTGAGCGGTTGGCGATTACTTCATCAACAGCTTTAGCGTATGCCAAAAGTGCAGCCGCAAGATCGGGCGGCATATCTCCGAGGTCGGGATGTTCTTCCTCGTGGGTTATTTCTTCTACATCTTCCTCCGGTGGATAGGTTGCCGTAGGCTCATCTTCCTCCGCTTCATCTTCACCGGCAACCTCACCATCACCCTCTGTGGGGAGATCATCCGGTGGGGGAATGCTATCATCTTCGCCAAGGTCAAAATCCGGGATATTTGGCGGTGGAATTGGCCTTAACGGTTCATCCGGTGGGTTAAAACTTGGCGGCGGCATCGCCGGACTGGATTCAAAGATAATTTCGCCGGGGTTGGGGCCAAAGTCAGCCCAGCCGGTACCGGTGCTGCCGGTAAGCGGCGGGTCGATTAGCGCGGCTGCTGTTGTCGGGAAAACACCGGCCAGCATAATAAACGCCAGCATAAAACATATGGTTCGCTTCAAGTTTTGTCGCACAAATTACACGCTCCTTTGTGATTTTTTGGCATAAAAAAAAGGCTTTCCCATTGTCAGGAAAGCCTGTGGAACAAAAAAAGGGCACCGTCCTCTTGCCGGACAGCGCCACTCTTAGCTGTTATTTAGCTCTATCTTCCGAACACTTGAACCCAAAACAGTCTTCCGGCTTCATCCCTGTAAAACCCTACGCCGATTGTCGTAGCCTGTTCTCTCAGGATGTTGTTTCTATGGCCTTCCGAGCGCATCCATCCATTCATGGCGCTTTCTGCCGAGTGCATCGCCCGGTGGATATTCTCTCCGCTGGGCCGCTGTGAAACATCTGCCTGCTCAAAGACAGTAACCCAGCGGCTTCCATCGGGGCGCTCGTGTGAGTAATGTGCCGCAAGTTCTATCGCCCTGATTTGCGCAGCTTGCATGATGCTGTCGTTTGCTTCCAGCCTTGGCAACCCGGCACGATCCCTCTCAATATTCACAAGCCGGATAACCTCACCGCGCTCCCTCTCCATCCATTCCGGTGAAAACCTTATCCCTAACCCTGCGGGTGCCTCTGGCTCGGGACCCGTTGGCTCGGGGACAACAACGATTCCGGGATTAACACTTTGACCGGCACTCCCGCCAATACCACGTAGACGGTTAAACTCAGCAGCAAACCACTGGCTCCACTCCGAACCGGTCAGCACCGGCCATTCTCCGGGTGGAAGTCCGCGCCCTCTGGCATCAGCCACAACAACCCTGCGGATTATAGCATCAGCGTCACTTGTGGATATGGTTCCCAAAACCCTGCCATCAGCGGCGGTGAATCTGCCTACATCTCCCTGAAAACCGTACATGGTAGCCGGTGTTGTCGTGTCCAAGATAGTGATATTCACTCCCGCAAGCGCGTTCGTGTTGCCGGAAGCTGCCGGGGTTTCCGCCGCATATGCGGTCACGGACATAGCGAACACAGCCGCCAAACAGATCGCCATAAATGCTTTAATACTTCTTTTCATTGTGGCTACCCCCGTTGTAAATTTAAGTCTATTACCATTATATACCTATGGGGGTGAAAAATCAAATGTGCAAGTGAAAAGATCATCGCAATGCGATACCTCCACTGTCAACTGTCACTTGTCAACTGTCAACTGAACGTCTCCACCGCCTGAACCACAAGGCGCAGAGCAGGTTTTCCGGTTATACATGTGATAAGAGTAACACGGTTATCTTCCGTGCGGCCCAGCATAGACCAGTCTGTTTCGGGTATCTCCCGAATCGTTTCTACCGCGTACTCCCGCATACCGTGCGCGGTTTCGTACCGGATCACCGCGCCGGGCCTGAGCCTGTAGAGGTTGAGGAAATAGCCGGGAGAGCCGTCAAAATTAACATTATGGCCGCTGAGTCCTGTGTTGCCCTCCCAAGCCGAAGTATGCCGGAAGTGGGCAAGCCCTTTTTCCATAGCTTCCATTTCGTTTTCAGCTTCATAAACCCGCACAGATAAGCCAATGTCAGGGATTGTGAGTACCCCGATGCTCTCTCCATCCATAGCCACAGGCAAGGTAAAGCCGCCGTGCGTTGATGAAGTTTCACCCTCCCATATGGTAGAGAGGTCGGACGTCAGCCTGACCGGTTGCGCGGCAAGAGGCTGGCCGGATGCTGTGCCGCCAATGACAGCAATCCCATCGGCGGCGGTATGGGCCACAATCTCCGGGTTCGCAAAATCAACCTCACTGCCAAAGGTGGCAAGTTCTGTTCTCGGCGTATTGTCCTGCGTAAACAGATTCACTGCAAAAACAGTTACCGCGAGTACCAGTGCAAAGCCGGAAAGGAATACGTGGAACGGCACCCTCTCCCTAATCCTCCCGAATAATTCTCTTGGTTTGATTGATCGTTTCATGGCTCTGCGTTTTCCCCTTCCTCAGTTTTTTTACGATGCGCGGCAGGGCAGCAAACACCCCGATCAGCAATACAGCACCCAAAATAATTGAAAGTGGTGGTGTCCGTTGAGCGGGCGATTCAAAATAATCATCGCGTAGCGATTCCATAACTGTCAACTGTCCATTGTCAACTGTCAACTGCTCGTACACAATGGTGTAAAGAATATTACCGGGCATGGTACTCGTCACTTCGCCGTAATAGTCCACTGTGGCTACAAAACTTACAGGTTGGCGCCCTGTTGTCATTCCCCGGTAAACGGCTGTCGCCGTATACCGCCCATCCGCGCCCTGCCTGAATGATAAGCCGGAAAGCGTCATGCCCTCCCACTCCCTTTCAATGAGCGCCGGGTCATTGCGGGAAAGACCGGGGATATCCCTCGTCCTTGTGAATGGATAGGTGTAGGTTTCGTAGTCCTCCGCTTCTATTGCCAGCGAAGTGGAATCCAAACGCAGCCATCCCGAATACCCGTCCTGATCATAATTGATGGTATCGGCAAAAAGCTGTATAACCTCGGCCCTATCATCTGTATCGCTGACGATGGCGGCGGTCTTGCTGGCTGTACGTGCCGATATTTCGCCGGGGGCTTCCATACGTTGGATTTCACGGAAAGTAAAGTGAGCGCCGTCCTGTTCAAAGTTTTCTATCAGCGTTTGCGGATCAAGCTCCGGTGTAGCGGCAAATGTCTTTTTGATGATTGCCACGCCGTTTTCGGTGGTTGTTTCTACATCGATTGGCTGGTGTCTTGCCGGGATATCCCGGATGTGGACGGCGGCGTGATTGCCCACGTCCTCCGCACCCCAATCTGCTGCTGTTTCGCTGCCGGAGATAGGGGTGATTTCTGCGATTGTTACACTGGTTTCGGCATAAGCCGTTACACCGGTCAACAAGAAAATGCAGACTGCGATCATAATTTTGGCGGCTAACTTCATAACATGAGATTCCTCCTCGCATGATAATTTTTCGGTAAAACTAAAAAAACCGGCCCTATGGCTGGTTGTGTGGGTTAATGCCTTTTGTTATGGGCTTACCGGGCGTCGCGGTTTCGCTCTCGTTGCCGCAACTGCTCAAGCGCCTTGACGATGGTGTCCTCAATCTTCTGCGGGGGCGTACCCTCCGGGAAAAACCGGCTGATTTTATCGCGCGGCATCTTGAACTGCTCAACTTGGTTGGGTTTCTCTTCTTGCAGAATAGACGATATAACACCCTCGTTAAGCTGACCGGCCTCCGCAAACTTTCGCATTTTCATAGCCTGCACATGGGATGGGGTACATTCCTCAAGCTCGATGGCTTCAAATAGCGCCTGCTGCTGTTCCGGGGGAAGGTATGAAAGCTCAACGGCGGGGCGCAGTGCGATCTGTTGCATGTTTTTATCACGGATAACCGAATTGTCCACCATATCTAGTAGTTGTGGGGTAAGGTTTGTAAGGCGAATATAGCGGTGGATTTGGTTACGGCTCTCGCCAACTGATTCGCCTAATTCATCTAGCGACTGCTTTCCTTGCAACTTCATCCCCAGTGGGGATGAAGTTAAGTCAGTCCTTTGCCCTTGCCGATTCATCGCTTCCAGCCGCATTTTATACGACTTTGCTTTCTCGCTCGGCAAAATGGTTTCGCGCTGCAAATTCGCGTCCACCATAGCAATTATGGATTCATCCCGGCTCATTTCCCTGACAATGCACGGCAATGTTCCCAGCCCTGCCAGTTCACAGGCCATCTTTCGCCGGTGTCCGCTTACAAGCTCATACCGCCCGCCCTCTTTCTGCCGGACAAGCGCCGGGGTCTGTATACCAACAGCTTTTACGCTGTCGGCCATTGCTTGCATGGATTCATCATGATTTACTTGAAACGGATGGTCGGGGAAAGCGTCAACTTCGGATAGGGGAATATCCAGCACCTTTTCCCGGTTGGCGTCATCCCGCTGCTCCTGTGTCGTAAAAAGCTCATCGACATGGGGTAGATTTAGCTTTAGTTCTTTCGACATCGGCCATCACCTCCTTTGTAAAATCGGCATACGCCTGTGCAACCTTGCCGCCTTTGTCATACGCGAAAATACTCTGCCCCGTGGCACTGATCTCCGCTGCTTTGACTGCTATTGGAATATGCGTCTTGTAAATTTTGAGCATACTCCCATACTGCTGTCGCAAGGTGTCGGCGGTCAACCGCGCGAGATTGGTTCGCATATCGGCCAGTGTGAGCAAAACGCCGTCCACCTTTAGCGCCGGGTTGATCTGTTTGCGCACCCTGCCGATTGTTTTCATTAGCTGCGTCATACCCTTTGCCGGTAGATACTGTGCCTGTACCGGGACAATAACGCTGTCGGCGGCAGCAAGGGCGTTGATGGTTAGCATGGATAGTGAGGGCGGGCAGTCGATGATGATGTGGTCGTACTCGTGCTTGATGCAATCAAGGTAACTTTTGAGGGTAAATTCCCGGCTCATGGCGGTTACAAGGCTCATTTCTATCCCGGATAATTCAAGGCTGGATGGGATTAAGTCCACACCCTCACCATGCCGCAGAATTGCGCCGTAGTGTTCAAACTCTACTTCGCGCATAGATTTGTCCATGATATCCGATAGGGTCATGGGCAGCGCGTCTTGATTTGGCCAGCCAAGCGCGGTGGTTAGGTCAGCCTGCGGGTCGATATCCAGCAAAAGCACTTTTTTACCCTGCATGGCAAGCCCTACGCCAAGATTCGCCGTCGTTGTCGTTTTGGTTACGCCCCCTTTTTGATTGCACATGGCCGTGATTTTACAATTTGACATTTCGGGGATTCTCCTTTCAGACAAATTTAGCCGACTTTAACTATCGCTAAAAACGGCTATGTAAAGCGCAAAAGCCCCGGAAATGCAAAAGGCCGCTCATTCATAAGAACAAGCGGCTCTATGTTCTAGCGCTCCTGCGCTCTGTTTTTTGACTGAAATTCCTTTAACGTAGGGTGTTTTTCGGGGTTTAGCGCCAAGTCGCTTTCATTTAATCCGGTATATCCTTTCTCGCCAATCGCCAATGGCTTCTTTGTTATAACCGTGCCGAATCTTCGCCCGATCACGCTGTTCCACAGTTTATCCGGCTTCATTTCATCAGACGAGTATTGAACATCATAAGCGAATAATCCCTTTGGCAGAGTGGCACGGTCTATCTGCTGTCCGGTAAGGATGCCTTTTGCCCCGAATATTTGTGCATCAATATATTGCGCGTTAGGGACGGGTATGGCCGATATTTTGTACTCAACATCGCGAAATGAATCATCTGCCTTTTCTAAGTCTGTAATCACTTTCCCTAACGCTGTTTTAGTATCTGCATCAAACAAGTTACCCTCCCTTGCCATTACTTTCTCGCACGATCCGCGCAGATATTTGATGTTGTCCGGGGTTATTAGCTGTTCTTTCGGCAACAGGCCGCTGCGGGTAACAAAGTCGAGTTTTGCCAGCGGGTAGGCGTCCATATCAAAGTAAATGTTATCACGTATTGTCTTGCTGCTGCCATAGCTGTTGCTGTTTATTCCGATTTTGAACGTACCAAACTCAATTTCCCCCAGCCTGTTCCCGCCTTTAACCGCGAATACGCAATTATCATGCTGCATGATAGCCCTGTAGCCTAATGAATGGTCATAGCCCTGCAATGGGGTGGCGGCTTCATATATCGCATACAAATCGCGCAAATGGATGAACGTATAAAAGAGCTTGTAAAAGTCCTGTTTGATTTCAGGACGGGTGCTATCTTCTGTGTGAACCCGCAACTTCCATCTTTCGCCTAACTGACGGTCATCAAAGGTACAAATTTTTGTTTTGCCCCGGTAAATATCAATGTTCAATCCCGATATTGAATGTGGGATATTTTCTACGATAGTAAAGCCCCCTTGACGAACCCGGAGTAGAAACTGCTTCACAAGCATTTTATCAACGTCATTCATTGTGGAACACCTACCTCTCAATAAAATGAACCGCTTCCAGCGGGCAGAAGCGGCTATGTAATATCCCCGGAAATGCAAAAAGGCCGCTCATTCATAAGAACAAGCTGCCTTTTGCTATGTAAACTATATCCTTACTTTCTTTGTGGGCGCGTTGACTACCTTCAACAGTATTTCGTCCACAAAATCGGTGTAGCGCCCCTCGTTAATCAAATCGTTTCTAAGTCTATTCAGCCCGTGGATTACCATCCGCCACTCGTCTATTGTTAGCTGATATTTGGTCTTTTTCATATGGCGCACCTCCCCTTTACCCCATTATATATGGGATGATGCGCGGCGGCAAATGTGCGAATTGTGGCAATGGTATCACGTGGGGGCGGGGGATGGCGGATGGGAGCTGATGTGAAATCAGAATTTGCCTGTCCCGGCAAATTCTGATATAATGATGTATTGACACATACCAAAGCGAGGACAGCAATCATGCAGAAATCGAAACCCACACTGCCGGATATAATCGCCACAAAAAAGGCCAGCCAGCACGGGGTGAGAGAACCACAGTTTTTATGGGAGCCATTCCTGCCGTACAAAAAACTGGTATTATTACAAGGCGAAAGCGGAATTGGCAAGTCATCATTCATCTTAAACATAGCCGCTCTTTTATCCAAAGGGGCGCATATGCCGTTTGTGGTGAGCGGCAAACCCGCCGACACAGGCAACATCCTGTACTTAAACAACGAAGATGATATTGAGGAAACGATAAATCCCCGCTTAATCGCTATGGGCGCAGACTTTGAGCGGTTTCATTTTGTGGACGAGCCTTTTTGCTTGGACAACGACTGTCAGCGTCTTGAAGCAACAATTAAGGCGTTGAATATTCGCATGGCTATCGTCGACCCCCTCACTTCGTTTCTCAGTAAATCCCACAACATGAATACGGCGCAAAGCGTCGGGAACCTCATGCGCTCACTAAGTCGCACGGCTTTTGTCACTAACTCGGTTATTGTCGTTGTATGCCATTTAACAAAGAACGCTTCCGGCAAGGAGATAGACCGGCACTTGGGTTCATCTGACATTGTGAACGCCGCCCGCAGCGTTCTTTCCGCGACCCGTGAGAACGACGACAGCGACTTTGTGACTGTGAAACACCTCAAAAGTACATTAGCTAAGAGGGCAAAGCCGTTTTATTACGAGATTATTGGGAATGGGGTTATTGAGCTTACAAACAGCGCGGAGATGGATATGGATGATTCCGAGGAAATTCCTGCGAATAAGAAAGAGCTTGCCACGGAAAGCATACTGTCTTTGCTTTCGGGTGGGCCAAGACAGAGCGTGGAGGTTATGAAAATCGTTAAAGGTGCTGGCATAGGCGAAAGCACCATAAATGCGGCCAAGCGGGAGGCGCTTATAAAATCGGAGAAAATCGGCGGCCAGTGGGTATGGTCTTTGCCGGGGCAAGATGTTAGTGCAGCCGAAGATTAACACCTTGATGTTCCTGCTAAAATCTTATGGTTATCGCATTTGTGGCAAGATGTCAAGGTATCGGTCTGTTTTTGAGGGTGTTTTGATATCTTGGCGCAAAAATCCTATGTTTATGCGGGTTTGCGGTGATTTGAACAAGAGTGACCATCATGGATTATAAGCGGGCAACGTGGGGCGCGTGATTTGTAGACACAAGTGTATTTATCAATTTCACTTTTCATGCCCACGCAATACGGACGCTCATCATACTCGCTGTCATCTCCATAATCCACCCACTGGAACAGCGGACACGTTCTGCACTCTCCCGGTGCGGTAAATTCAAATACTGCTTTCATGGCGAACCTCCTCGTTACAATGAATTTTTACACGAAAAAACGCCGCTGGTGAGAGCGGCGCTAGGGCGGCGATAGGCAGATAGCAAGGTTGCCTTTTATTCTGTTGGCTTGCCTCTTGCCGGGTGGTATACTGTGGGTAACTAAGGGATTGCCAGGCGCGCAAACGTGTTTTTTTGATGTAATGAGCTTATCGGACGCCCTAAAAACGTGATTGTTATGGGGTTTTTCAAAAAGTTCTGTAAGAACACTTCCACCATGCCCTTGAAGCTCAACTTTGAGTTTCAAGGGCATTTTATTTGATAGTTATAAGGTTTTTCGACCTTAGATGCTGTAACAACACCTGAACGTTAAATGGAGCTTACAGCATTTCTTCAGCGCCTCCTCTCGGAAAACCACAAAATGTTGTTGATTTGAGACAATTGACTCAAGGTATTGTGGATTTTAGTTGACATAAAAGGGTCTTTATGATATATTGAAGGGTGAACAAATACAAAAGAAAAAGCCCTTGAATGTGTCCGCATTCAATAGGCTTTCGAGAACACTACGCTGGTACACAGATAATGCTCCCCTTCAACTGTAATTATATCTATGCGAGAATATTACGTCAAGTGTTTTCGGTCAATAAGCTGAACTAGGGGTGATGGAAATATTAGGCACGACTTCTTCTTGTGATGTTCAATAATATTATAAGGAGAAAATTATGAACTTCATGCTAAATAACTTGAGTGATGATGTGCGCCAACTTATGGTTGACGAAATACAGTTTGACTTGGACGCAGGGCAATTGTATTTGAGTGACCGCTTAACCCCAGGCGGTAAGTCTGCTTATCCGAAATTGCTCAAAGAGGCCGCTGTTAAAGGGGATGTGAGAACCTTTTCACAGTCACTTAGCGGGAACTTCAACGCAACCTATCAACGCAGAAAACCAAAGGGTGGCTTTACGACCGTAACCATGCCTATTACTGCCGCCGATACGTTGGCAGAAGGTGAGTTCAACAGATTTTATATTAGGGGAGTTTGTCGCAAAGCTATTAACCGTGGCGTTGAGGTCAGGGTTTACCGCGCTAAACCAGTAAGCAACCCTAGGCTAGAATCGGAAAGAAAAATCAGCACAATTGTAAATCCGGAAAATCTCCTGAAAGATTTGCGGAACAACATCGGCATTGACACTGCGTTAGGTATTCCGCCTGGCCCCAACTCTGGGTTATCCGTTGAATTGATGTAATATAGCTTATCGGCTGCCTTAAAGCGTGATTGTTATAGGGTTTATCAAAAAGTTCTGTAAGAACACTTCCACCACCGGGGATGGCCCCGGAGCCAATGTCGCGCTCTCACGTTGTGAGGGCGCGATACTATATGTTCGCGGCCATGCGTTTGTCGTTATGTACACTCGCTCCAAAAAGCCCCGCATGAACATAGGTTTGTGCAGGGTTTGTCTTGCAAAAAATATACGTTTGGGATTATAATGCGGTGTGTACTGGTGCCGCTGCACCTAACCTCTTAAAATATATGCAGGTTGGCAAGTGGCGCACACTATATTTTAAAGGGTAAAAGATATTTGCTGCAGGAGGTTGAAAATGAGCATTGAGACTACAATTATTGTCGCTCTTATAGCCGCTGTCCCGGGCATTATCGCATCAGCTATCAGCGTAATTAATATGCGACACTTAAAAGCAATTGAAATCGAAAAGCGAGCTGGTGAAATCGTAATGTTTCGCTACGAAAAACTCTGGAATTTGTTGGATGACATTGTGAAAAACAAAAGCCAACTCCAAATATACTTTAATGACGGCGAACGTACGATTGTTGAGACCATTGAGAAGCGTCCTGTTTTCATATCTTTTTACCATCAACTTTGTACACTTGTAGAGGCACCAATACGAAAAGACTTGGAAACGATTGCAAGCGAAGAAATGCGTGAGATTGACAAGCTGGTAGAAAAGCGTCTCCGCCAAGAGCCAAATATTTAGAGTTAATGATTGGATTGATAGCTTTGGCCGGTTTAATGACTCAATGATTGTCACGATTATTGAGCAGACACACACTTTTTGGAATTCAAGTTCTACCCCCAGGATTCCATAGCGAGGTTTTTGACGTAACAGGGCTTATCGACTGCCATAAAACGTTATTGTTGTCGGGTTCTTTAAAGAATTATGTAAGAACACTTCGGCCACCGGCCAGTCGCCGAAGCCATTCCGCGCTTTCACTATGTGGGGGCGCGAATTGCTTTTTGCTCACGATCTGCGCAAGTTCTGTATCGGTACTTTGACCGGCATAACAGCTAAACGGAATACCCTGTTAGCTGGACATGCATTCGGAGCGAAAGGATGCGCGCGCCGGAGTATATTGTTGCAATAAAGACAGGCAACCGGAGCATTGCAATGTCCCGGTTGTTTTTTTATCCTCCCTGATCAACCAACCACAAGCACAATCCGAAAAGAGACTTTGGTCTCTCCAAAAAGAAACAACAACAAGAGGCGCACAAGCTGGCCGCAAAGGCCACCCGAATAAAAGTCTCAAAAAAGCAAATTCCGCCCCGCAAAACAATGCTTGCAAGGCGGAGGAGGAAGGAATACTGTATGTATTCCGACGAACGACAACGAAGAAAGGCTCAAAATTCACCAAAATACGGGCGTTCAGCTTTGTGTCAACACACCCTGGACAACCGTCCTTTTGCACGATCTTCTACTCCCTTTCTTGTGGTTGTTGCTAATTGTTTAGAATTTCGAGTAAAGTCATTGACTTTGTGAAACGGAAGTATTATGTTTAGAATTATAAGCTTGAATTCAAGCATTCAAATAGCAAGGGGATTAGCTGATGGGCAGCCTGCAAGATCAGATGAACGGCTGGGTCGGGTCGGATATCTACGATAAGCTTAAGGAAGACATCATCTCGCTAAAGCTCAAGCCGGGTCAAATGATCAGCGAAAACTCGGTGGCCGGCGAATATGGGGTTTCGCGAACCCCGATCAAGAACGCGTTCCTGCGCCTTAAAGGCGAGAAATACATTGAAATCATCCCCCAAAAAGGCAGCTATGTGACCCTTTTGGATATGAATTTTATTAAAGACATCATCTATATGCGCGCGGTGCTTGAGTATGACATGCACTGCTCGATTGTAAAACAGGATCTGACCGAAAGCGTATGTCAAATACTCGAAGAGAACCTGGCCCGACAGAGCGAGGTAATACATTCCGCCCGGCTGAGCCCCACAACTTTTTATGAAGTCGATTCGCTTTTTCATTTGGCGTTGTTCAAGGCGGCCGGCCGCGAGCGGATGTGGGACATTATCCAAGATTGTCAGGTTTACTACGCCCGCTTTCGGTTGTTAGATACTCTGCTGACCCAAAGATATGAAGAGCTTTACTCTGAACATGTGGAGATATTTAATGCGCTGAAAAGCAAAGATTTGCCGAAAATCAAATCGAATGTGTTTGATCACTTGCACGGAAACCTGAAAGCGTTGTCGAACAAGATCGAAAATGAGTACAGGGAATATTTTTTGAAGTAGACATGCGCAAATTAAACTTATCGCACCGATCGTTATATGCATTGCGTTTTTGCTGAATAGCATGAGACATTGTTTAAGAAAACAAAGGTATCCGCGCAAATTGATATAAATAAACACTGCAATGAATGAAGGGGGCAAGCGCACAATGGATATTCGATACTCAACGGGAATCAACGACTACAAACACTACACCACCCAGGACTTGCGTGACGAATTTCTGATAAACGGCCTGTACAAACCAAACGAGGTGACCGCCGTTTACAGCCATGTGGACCGGATGGTGACTTTGGGGTGTATGCCGGCCGGCGAGGAAGTTCCCCTCGAAAAAAGGGATAGATGTGTGGAAGAGTTTCGGCACAAAGTTTATGCTTGAACGCCGTGAGCTGGGTATGTTCAATATCGGCGGCCCCGGTACCGTAACCGCTGACGGCGAAAAGTTTTCGCTCGATTACAAAGACTGCCTGTACATCACCCAAGGCACAAAGGACGTCACTTTCGCAAGCATGGACAGCCAAAACCCTGCCAAGTTCTATATGGTCAGTGCGCCGGCACACAGGGCGTATCGGACAAAGCTGCTTACCATCGATCAGGCGGCCAAAAACCCGATGGGCGCGCTGGAAACCGCAAACAAGCGGGTGATCTACCAGTTCATCCACCCGAATGTCCTCGAGACCTGCCAGCTGCTTATGGGGCTGACCTGCCTTGAACCCGGCAATGTCTGGAACACAATGCCCTGCCACACACACGAGCGCAGGATGGAAATTTACACTTACTTTGAAGTTCCAAACGACAGCGTGGTCTTTCACATGATGGGTAAGCCGCAAGAGACCCGCCACATTGTTGTCCAAAATGAGGAAGCGGTCATCAGCCCGAGCTGGAGCATTCACAGCGGCGCAGGCACGGCCAATTACAGCTTTATCTGGGCGATGGGCGGCGAGAACAAAGAGTTCACCGATATGGACACGACAAAAGTGAGCGACTTGAGATAAGGGGGCGGCTTTGATGGAGATGTTTTCGCTGAAAGGCAAAGTGGCGCTCGTTACCGGCGCGGCACACGGAATCGGGCTGGAAATGACCTGTGCGCTTGCGGGCGCGGGTGCGAAAGTCGCGTTCAACGCACGCACGGCAGAGTCGGTCGAAAAAGGGATGGCCGCGTACAAAGCGGCCGGTGTTGACGCCGAGGGTTACGTCTGCGATGTCACCGACCAGGCGCAGGTAGAGGGAATGGTGGCCGCTATCGAAAAAGAACTTGGCGCTGTGGATATTCCGGTCAACAACGCGGGAATCATCAAGCGCATCCCCATGCTGGAAATGGAAGTCAGCGCGTTTAAAGAAGTGATTGACATCGACCTGATCGGGCCGTTTATCATGGCCAGGGCGGTGCTGCCGGGGATGGTCAAAAAAGGCGCAGGCAAGATCATAAATATTTGCTCGATGATGAGCGAGCTGGGGCGGGAAACGGTTGCGGCTTACGCCGCGGCGAAAGGCGGGCTTAAAATGCTCACCAAAAACATTGCCAGCGAATTCGGCGAGCACAACATCCAGTGCAACGGTATTGGCCCCGGCTATATCGCGACCAGCCAGACCGCGCCGCTCCGCCAAAAGCAGCCGGACGGCTCACCGCACCCGTTCGACAGCTTTATTCTCGCCAAGACCCCGGCCGGTGGGGCAGCCCCGAAGACCTGGCGGGCCCGGCCGTCTTTCTGGCGTCCGGAGCCTCTGACTTTGTGAACGGGCATATCCTTTATGTTGACGGCGGCATCCTTGCCTACATCGGCAAGCAGCCTAAATAACGGGGGAATCACATATGCTAAGCGTCAAACCAAAAGAGGGCTGTATGTACGATGAGATTTCTCTGGGCGAAGTGATGCTGCGGCTCGACCCCGGCGAAGGGTGGATCAGAAATGCGCGCGCCTTCACCGCCTGGGAAGGCGGCGGGGAATACAACGTCGCGCGCGGGCTTCGCAAATGCTTTAAATTTGATACCGCAGTGGTGACTGCCCTGGCAGACAACGACGTGGGCTGCCTGATCGAAGACTTCATCTCTCAGGGCGGGGTTGACACCCGTTTTATCAAGTGGGCGCCCTTTGACGGGATCGGCCGCAATGTGCGCAACGGAATAAACTTTACCGAGCGCGGATTTGGAGTCCGCGGCGCACTCGGCATCAACGACCGGGCAAATACAGCGGCCTCCAAGTTAAAACCCGGTGATGTTGACTGGGCGTATATTTTCGGCGCTTGTGGTTCGCGCTGGCTGCACACAGGCGGAATTTTCGCCGCCCTTTCTGAAACAAGCGCCCAAGTCGCGCTCGAAGCCTGCAAAGCCGCCAAAAAACACGGCACCATTGTCAGCTACGACCTGAATTACCGCCCCTCCCTGTGGAAGGACATCGGCGGGCAGGACAAAGCGCGGGAAGTTAACAAAGAGATCGCGCAATACGTCGATGTGATGATCGGCAACGAGGAGGACTTCATCGCCTGTCTCGGGCTGGAAGTGGAGGGCCATACCGAAAACCTGACCGACCTCAACATTGGCGGCTATAAAAAAATGATTGACTCGGCGGCCAAAGTTTACCCAAATTTTAAAGTGATCGCCACAACCCTGCGCACAGTAAAGACCGCCACAATAAACGATTGGTCGGCGATTTGCTGGGCCGAGGGCAATGTATACGAGGGCATGTCTCTGGACGGGCTGGAAATTTTAGATCGGGTAGGCGGCGATTCCTTTGCGTCCGGGCTGATCTACGGCCTGATGGCCGGCAAGGATTACGACACCGCGCTCAACTACGGTGTCTGCCACGGAGCGCTGGCTATGACCACCCCGGGCGACACATCGATGGCTGTTCTAAAAGAGGTCGAAAGTCTGATGGGGGGCGCGGGTGCAAGAGTTCGGCGCTAAGAACCTGATTCACGACTCAAAACGCTGGTTCTAAATCCGGGGGGACGACATGAGCTTTCTCAAAATTAATCCGGCTGACAATGTCGCCGTTGCGCTAAAGGATGTTAAAAAAGGTGAGCAGGTAAGCGTGGGCGACGCCGGCCTGACTGCTCTGACCGACATTGCACAGGGGCACAAAGCTGCGCTGGCCGAAATTAAAAGAGGCAGCGAAGTGGTTAAGTATGGCTGCCCGATCGGCATTGCTACCGCCGACATTCATCCCGGCGAGCACGTGCATACCCACAACCTCAAAACCCGCCTGAGTGAAAAAGAGCGCTATGTATACACGCCCAACAACCCGAAGCTGCCGCCTGTAAAGCCGGATACCTTTATGGGCTTTGTGCGGCAAAACGGCAAGGTTGGTATCCGCAACGAGGTCTGGGTAGTTCCGACGGTGGGTTGTATCAACTCGATTGCCGGGGCGGCTGCCGGCAGGGCGCAGGCGTTCATAAAAGGCAGTGTGCAGGGTGTTTACGCTTTTCCGCGTCCGTATGGGTGCTCACAGCTGGGCGGTGACCTTGAAAACACACAAAAAGCGCTGAGCGGCCTGGTCCGCCACCCCAACGCGGGCGGGGTGCTGGTGTTGGGCCTCGGGTGCGAAAACAACCGGATCGAAGACCTGCGCAAAGTACTCGGCCCGGTGGATGAAGCGCGAATCAAGTTTTTGAATGTGCAAGAGCTTGAGGACGACATTGGGGACGCGGCCGAAATCTTACGGGAGCTGATTGATCTTGCTGCGGTAGATACGCGCAGCCCGGTTCCGACAAGCGAGCTGATCCTGGGGCTTAAATGCGGCGGAAGCGACGGGCTTTCAGGCGTTACCGCAAACCCGCTGGCCGGGGTTTTGAGCGATAAGCTGATTGCGGGCGGCGGTTCGGCAATTCTGACCGAAGTGCCCGAGATGTTTGGGGCAGAAACCATCCTCATGAACCGCTGTAAGGATCAAGCAACTTTTTTGAAGACAGTGGCGCTGGTCAACAACTTCAAAGATTACTTTATTTCGAACAACCAGCCGATTTACGAGAATCCGTCACCCGGGAACAAAGACGGCGGGATCACAACCCTGGAAGACAAATCGTTGGGCTGTACCCAAAAGTGCGGCGCAGCGCCGGTTGTCGATGTTTTAGATTATGGGTGCCCGCTTACCCAAAAGGGTCTGAACCTTCTAAATTCGCCGGGGAACGATCTGGTGGCCGTTTCTGCTCTGGCGGTGAGCGGAGCACATCTGGTCATCTTCACAACCGGGCGGGGGACGCCTTTCGGCTCACCTGTGCCAACTGTGAAAGTTTCGAGCAATACCCCGCTTGCCCAGCGCAAGAAAAACTGGATCGACTTTGACGCGGGCAGATTGGTCGACGGCCATGATTTAGAAGCGCTTGGCCAGGAGCTTTACCGATACGTGGTCGCCCTCGCAAGCGGTCAAGTACAGACAAACAGCGAAAAATACGGGATTCGCGAGTTCGTTATTTTTAAAAGTGGTGTGACGCTCTGAGCAGATGAGAGAGGGGCGAGAATATCTGATTGCCAAAGTTCTGCCACATAACGGTCCCAAAGCAGGGGATGGCATCCACTTTGCCATCGACTGTGAAAGGCTGAACGTCTTTGACATCGAAATCAGGGGCGGCCATTCGATAACCGACCCCGCCGCCTCGCGTGGCCGGACCATTTGTGATTTGGTTTGACCCAGTCCGCAATTGGACTATGCGAGAAGAGCGGCTGTACATCGGCGGCCGGTGGATGTTCGACCATCACACAAAAAGGAGAGTAATAAAATGCGTGTACTGGAGCGAATCGGGTCTTGTGGCGTTGTTCCGGTTGTTGTGCTTGACCGGGTGGAGGACGCGATACCGACGGCCAATGCCCTTTTGGCCGTCGGGGTTGACGTGATGGAAATTACTTTGCGCACTGCCGCGGGATTGGAATCTATAAGACAGGTAGCGGAAAAAGTCCCTCAAATGTGCGTAGGCGCCGGAACGGTAATCACGCTTGAACAGGGCAGACGAGCGATAGAGGCCGGCGCGCGGTTCATCGTCTCACCGGGCTTTGACCATGCTTTGGCCGAATGGTGCCTTATGAACAAAGTCGCGGTAACGCCGGGCTGTGTGACCCCAACCGAGATTATGGCCGCGCTTTCACTTGGGCTTTCGGTTGTGAAGTTCTTCCCCGCCAATGTTTACGGCGGCCTTTCAGCGATGAAAGCGCTTTCCGGGCCTTTTGGCGGCGTGAGGTTCATCCCAACCGGCGGCATTTCCGAAAAGAATTTGGCTGAGTACATTTCGGAGCCTTTCATCCACGCGACTGGCGGCAGTTGGCTCTGTGACAAGAAAGACATCGCCGGCCAGGACTTTGAGAAAATCACCGCCCTGTCGGCTGAGGCGTCCAGGATTGCCCGTAAGCCCGCGCAGGATATCGCCGTGGGAGGTCAGGCAATAAGCGCACCCGTTGGTTGAAGAAACCACCAGAGCCATCATTTCTTTGTCCACAAGGCTGAGATAGCAGGTCTCGGTGTTGAACAAAGATGCTTTAAAGTTCAAAAAACCGACATACTGCGCCGCGTTAAGCGGGAGAACCTTAAACAGGTTATTTACGAACCCCCAGCCCTGATTATACATATTGCAATACCGTGCCTTGTCCAGTCTGCTTGTCGCGTGCAAGCACAAAGAAAAATCCCCTTATGGCTCAAAACTGAGCGTCAAGAGGTATGGCGTGAGTGTTCATAATGACAAGCTTGCAAACATGCGTAAAATAAAGGTTTTTGGCATCACATAAACAAATATTACAATGAAAATACCGGGACGCCGCCCTATCGAAGACTAAGGGGTGGCGTTTCTGTATGAATAATGTAGTAGGAGGGATTGTGCCGCTCTCAAGTGGTTTGTAAATTTTTTATTTGAAATAGTAAAAAGACAAGGCCATGGCTTCCCCTTGTCTTATAAGTATCAATATTAAGGATTGTACTGCTCAAGTTCTTGATAGCTACGATACGTTGCTTGGCTGCAAGCCGAATTGCTTATGCTTATTCGCAGCACAGTTTTAGATAGTCAAATTTTTCTTTTTTCTTGAATATCAGTAAGTTGGCAAATTACAGCCGCACCAATCGAAATTACAGTGTCCATGATGCGTTGCAGACAATTCAGCGCAAAGCGCAAAACTGCTTCGCCGTGTAGCTATTTTATCTCTTGTTCAAGGGTATCAAATTCCGGGGTGCTGAAAAACTGCCCCAATGTAATTTCAAGGCCGTCACAAATTTTTTTGATAGACGCGACCTCCGGGCTTTTGCTTTTTTCGCCAAGTATGCTGTAAACGGTAGATGGGTCTACCCCGCAAACAGTGGCAAGGCTGTTGGCGTTTAGCCCTTTACTAGCACACAATTCATGAATCCTATTCGCTATGGCTTCTTTAAGCGTCATGCTTCAAACCCTCCGAATCTGCGATATATCCCAATGATATTTTAGACTATTCGGAGGAAATATTTCTGGGACTTGTCCCAGAAATGATTGTATGATATTATGGGACATATCCCGGAAAGGAGGAAGCATCATGAAGCAATTTCAAATAGAACTTGATGAAATGGTATGTATATGGCTAAAGCATATTGCGAAAGTCACAGGCCAATCGGTTGAAGAAGCCATCTCAAACGGCATATTTCAGCAGATTGCGAGTTTGGAAGAGAGTGCGGTTAAAGCATTTACTTATCGCAAATAGCAAAACCAAACGCCCCGATGCGGCAAAACTGCTGCTTCGGGGCGTTTGGGGTTTTAATAAGTTAATCGCTTGTGGTTAGGTTACAACACGCATATGGATGAATACGCACAAATCGCAACAATAATTTGCAAAATGAAAAATCTCCGTTCAACTCAAACAGAGATTTCATCATAGGTAGAATGGCTTAGTTACCGCATTTTTCTAATGTTTTGGACTGTGTTTTTTTGGAGCGGGTGATGGGAATCGAACCCACGCCGCCAGCTTGGAAGGCTGGAGTACTACCATTGTACAACACCCGCAAATATTGCCACAACAAAAACACTATACCAGAACATACCTCGAAATGCAAGTCCAACTTTTCGCCCGCGGGCCGCTCAGCACTGCCATTAAGCCGAAAAATGAAGTTTTCAAAGAAAATTTGTAAAAACACTTGCATTTTATTCTATTATTTGGTATAGTAGCTAAGCGTGACTGCACGAGATATGCGTTGAAGCAGGAGGTTGCCGCATTATTGCGGGTTATTTCTGCCGAGTATGTCCGATTTTAAACCGGGCGACTTTTCTAACTGTACCAGCACTGCGCGGGGTTTTGCGCCCTGCCGGATGTGAGTGAGCGGGAAAATGAGTGGATGATCCGGCTGGAACCCGATGGCGGGTTGCCGGATATTTTCATGTCACACAGCGAAACACACGGATGCGTGGACTGTATAGAGAATCTCTCGCCGAAAAAGCAAAAGGAGGCGAAAACTGTGGCAGTCAAAGAAAAAATCAGAATCAGGCTAAAAGGTTACGACACCACACTGGTGGATGCGTCCGCCCAAAAAATCGTCGAAACCGCAAAGCGGACAGGCGCTTCGGTCAGTGGGCCGATCCCGCTGCCCACCCAGAAAGAGATCGTAACGATCCTGCGCGCTGTTCACAAGTACAAGGACAGCCGGGAGCAGTTCGAAATGCGCACACACAAAAGGCTGATCGACATTCTGCGCCCGTCCGACAAGACGATGGAAGCTCTGACCAGCTTAGAGCTGCCGGCCGGCGTAGAAGTAGAAATCAAGCTGTAGTTGATTCAATTAACAATGTACAATTCACAATTAACAATGAATGTGTCCGCTGTGCGGATTATTTTAAATAAGATCGCGAAGCGATACCAACATTGTTAATTGGTCATTGATAATTGTTAATTGTCAAGGTCATGTTGGCCGGTTGGTCAACCAATAACCTGTTAGGAGGAAATGGTTCGTGAAAAAATGCATCATCGGCACAAAAGTAGGCATGACACAGATCTTTGACGAAAAAGGGAAAGTCGTCCCGGTGACCGTAATTGCGGCAGGCCCCTGCGTTGTTGTCCAGAAAAAGACGACCGAAAACGACGGATACGAAGCCGTGCAGATCGGTTATGGCGACATCGCTGAAAAGAACGCCAACAAACCGCGAAAAGGCCACTTCGCCAAAAATGACCTGCCTGTTAAGCGCCATCTCAAAGAGTTTAGGCTGGATGATTGCTCGGCGCTGAGCGTGGGCGACATCATTAAGCCGGACGCTTTTGAAATCGGGGACGTAGTAGACGTTCACGGCACATCAAAAGGTAAAGGGTACGCCGGTAACATCAAACGGTTTGGCGGGCGCACCCAGAAAAGCAGCCACGGCGGCGGGCCGATTCACCGGCACCCCGGCTCACTTGGCTCAAGCTCGACCCCGTCCAGAGTTATGAAGGGCAAAAAGCTGCCCGGACACATGGGCGCAGAAGCGGTGACCGTCCAAAACTTGGACGTTGTCAAAATTGATGTGGAAAATAACCTCATTGCGCTGCGCGGCGCGATCCCCGGCCCTAAGGGCGGTATCGTGACCATCACCGACAGCGTAAAGAAGGCGTAAGGGAGGAGAAGACACAATGCCGAAAGTAAAAGTTTACGATATGGCAGGCGCCGCGGTGGGCGAAATGGAGCTTGAAGATTCCATTTTTGGGATCAAGCCGAACAAAAGCATACTCCACGCAGCAGTTGTGAACTACCTCGCCAATCAGCGCCAAGGAACCCAAAGCACCAAAACCAGAGCCGAAGTTTCCGGCGGCGGACGCAAACCGTGGCGGCAAAAAGGCACAGGCCGTGCCCGCCAGGGCTCGACCAGATCGCCCCAGTGGAAGCACGGCGGCGTGGCTCTTGGCCCCAAGCCGAGAAGCTACCGCTTTTCACTCAACAGAAAAGTGCGCAAAATCGCCATGAAGTCGGCCTTTAGCGCAAAAGTTTTGGATGGCGGCTTTATCGTGGTCGAAAAGATTGCCCTGCCCGAAATCAAGACCAAAGCGGTGATCAAGTTGCTGGGCGACCTTGGGGCAGCAAAGACCGCACTGATTGTTACCCCGGCTTCTGACAACAATGTCGTGCGCAGCGCGCGCAACATCCCCGGTGTGACAACCGCGCAGGTCGGTGCGCTCAACGTATACGACATCCTCAAAGCCGAGAAGATGATCATCGACAAGGAAGCCGTCAACAAGCTTACGGAGGTGTACGCACAATGAAATCTCCACAAGACATCATCCTGCGCCCGGTCATAACTGAGCGCAGCATGGCCGGCATCCACAGCAAGAAATACACGTTCGCCGTAGCCATCGACGCCAACAAAATCGAGATTGGCAAAGCGGTCGAATCGCTCTTCGCCGGCACAAAAGTCGAAAAAGTAAACACCATGCACGTGCGCGGAAAGATGAAAAGAATGGGCCGGTACTCCGGCTACACCGCCAAGTGGAAGAAAGCCATCGTCACCCTGAGCGGGGACAGCAAAGGCATCGAATTCTTCGAGAGCATGATGTAGTCAATTGACAGTTGACAATTGACAATTGACAATGAATGTATCGCTTCGCGATTGATTTTAATAAAGCCTGCTTGCAGACACCATCATTGTCAATTGTACATTGTACATTGTTAATTGACAAAGTATAGGGCAGCCCTAAGCCCTGCGAACGCGAATAAAGGAGTGAACCTCAGCAATGGCCATCAAAACCTATCGGCCGACGACACCGGCCAGAAGGCAGATGACGAGCACAGATTACTCCGGGCTTTCTAAGGTAGAGCCGGAAAAATCACTGCTTGCTCCCCTGAAAAAGAACGCGGGCCGCAACAACACGGGGCGGATTACAGTCCGTCACCGGGGCGGCGGTAACCGCAGAAAGTACCGCATCATCGACTTTAAGCGGAATAAGTTGGATATGCCCGCCACAGTCAAAACCATCGAGTACGACCCCAACCGCAGCGCAAACATCGCCCTGATTGAGTACCAGGACGGCGAAAAACGCTACATTCTGCATCCGGTTGGGCTGAAAGTCGGCGACACGGTCCTTTCGGGTGCCGGCGCCGACATCAAACCGGGCAACGCACTTCAGTTGAGCAGCATCCCGGTGGGTACCGTTGTGCACAACATCGAAATGCACCCGGGCAAAGGCGGCCAATTGGTTCGCTCGGCAGGCGGCTCAGCCCAGCTGATGGCCAAAGAAGGCCGTTACGCACTGCTCAGACTGCCCTCCGGCGAGCTGCGCAACGTGCTGGCGAGCTGTATGGCCACCATCGGTCAGGTGGGCAACACCACCCACGAGAACGTGTCTTACGGCAAAGCGGGCCGTATTCGCCACATGGGCATCCGCCCGACCGTTCGCGGTTCGGTCATGAACCCCTGTGACCACCCCCACGGCGGTGGTGAGGGCAGAAGCCCGATCGGCCGTCCCGGCCCGGTAACCCCTTGGGGCAAACCGGCTCTGGGCTACAAGACCCGCAAGAAGCACAACAAGAACGATAAATATATCGTAAAACGCCGCGGTAAGAAATAGGGAAGGAGGTAAGCACAGTGGGAAGAAGTGTTAAAAAAGGACCATTCATTCAGCCCGCCCTGCTCAAAAGAGTGCAGGAAATGAACACAAAGAACGAAAAGAAAGTGCTAAAAACCTGGAGCCGTGCTTCCACCATATTCCCCGACTTTGTGGGTCACACTTTTGCCGTACATGATGGCAGAAAACATGTGCCCGTTTATGTTACCGAGGATATGGTCGGCCACAAGCTCGGGGAATTTGCCCCGACAAGGACATACCGCGGCCACGCGGGGTCCAAGAAATCAGGCGCGAAGTAGCGGCAATAAGGAGGAAAAGTGATGGAAGCAAGGGCTTATCTCAAATACGCCCGGATATCGCCGCGCAAGGTGCAAGTTGTGCTCGACCTGATTCGCAACAAAGACCTGAACCTTGCCACCGCGATTTTGAAGCATACCCCGAAGGCCGCAAGCGAACCGCTGTTAAAGCTTGTCAATTCCGCCGCGGCCAACGCGGAACACAACCACCAAATGAACCCCGAACTGCTTTACGTGGCCGAGTGCTTCGTTTGCCCGGGGCCCACGCTCAAGAGAATCCGCCCGGTGTCCAAGGGCAGAGCGTTTAAGATTCTCAAAAGAACATCTCACGTAACAATGGTGCTCAAAGAGCGCGAAGAAAACTAAGCCGAAAAGGAGGTTAAGCCATGGGACAAAAAGTTAATCCACACGGTTTGCGTGTGGGCGTCATCAAGAATTGGGACTCCCGCTGGTTTGCTCGCGACGATGTTTTCGGCGACACGCTGGTTGAGGACTACCACCTGCGCAAATATCTCAAAAAGAAACTGTATGACGCCGGCGTGCCCAAGATCGAAATCGAGCGCGACGCGGCCAGAGTTCGGATTCACGTCCACTGTGCACGCCCGGGCGTAGTCATCGGCAAAGGCGGCACTGAGATCGAGCGCACCCGCAAAGACTGTGAGGCCATCGTGAACAAAAACCGGGAGCAAAAACTCTCTGTTTACCTCAACGTGGTCGAAGTCAAACAAACCGATAAAAACGCGCAGCTTGTGGCCGAGAGCATCGCTACTCAGCTTGAAAACCGCGTTTCTTTCCGCCGGGCTATGAAGCAGGCGATCGGCCGGGCCATGCGCTTTGGCTCGAAAGGGATCAAAGTTCAGGTCAGCGGTCGTCTGGGCGGCGCTGAAATCGCGAGGACCGAACACTACCACGAGGGGACAATCCCCCTGCAGACCCTGCGTGCGGACATCGACTACGGCTTTGCCGAAGCGGCCACCACGTATGGAAGAATCGGTGTAAAAGTTTGGATCTACGCCGGTGAGGTTATTGCCGGAGCATCCGCGCCCCGGGACGACCGCCCCCCGCGCAGAGATGATCGCCGCGGCGGCAGGGACAATCGTCCCCCCCGCAGGGATGACCGCGGCCCGCGCGCCGAAGGAAGGAGGCCCTAAGTCATGTTGTTGCCAAAAAGAGTTAAGTACCGCCGGGTTCAGCGCGGTAGAATGAAAGGCAAAGCCACACGCGGCAACTTTATTGCGTACGGTGACTTCGGCCTTCAGGCCACCGAACCGGCTTGGATCACCTCCAACCAGATTGAAGCGGCCCGTATTGCCATGACCCGCCACATTAAGCGCGGCGGCCAAGTTTGGATCAAAATCTTCCCCGACAAACCGATCACCGAAAAGCCGGCTGAGACCCGGATGGGTTCGGGTAAAGGCAGCCCTGAGTACTGGGTGGCCGTTGTAAAACCCGGCCGCGTACTCTTTGAGATCGGCGGGGTAAGCGAGGAGCTGGCCCGCGAAGCCATGCGCCTGGCACACCACAAGCTCCCCATCAAATGTAAATTCATTCGTAAATCTGACGAGCAGGAGGGTTAAAGGCAATGAAGGCTTCCGAAATTAGAGAGCTTTCCGATGTAGAACTCGGCGATAAGCTCAAGGACCTGAAAGCCGAGCTGTTTAACCTCCGCTTTCAGCACGCCATCAACCAGCTGGATAACCCGATGCGCCTTGCCCACATTAAAAAGGACATCGCACGGGTAAAAACACAAATCAGACAGCGCCAGCTGGCGGTATAAAAGGAAAGGAGGAAACGGCAAGGTGAGTGAACGCAATCTTCGAAAATCAAGGGTTGGCAAAGTCGTGAGCGACAAGATGGACAAGACCGTTGTGGTCGCAATTATCGACAATGTCCGCCACCCCCTTTACAAAAAGATCATCAAGCGCACAATCCGGGTTAAAGCCCACGACGAAAAAAACGAGTGCGGCATTGGCGACACGGTTTCGGTCATGGAGACCCGGCCCCTTTCCAAAGATAAACACTGGAGAGTTTCCAGCATTATCGAAAAGGCGAAATAGTAATTTGAGCGCCTGTCTATGACAGGTAGACGCGCAAAACATTGCGTGCAGGTAAGTTACTGAAAGGAGATAGCGCACTGTGATACAGATGCAAAGCAAGCTGAAAGTCGCGGACAATACCGGCGCGAAAGAGCTGATGTGTATTCGCGTTCTGGGCGGCTCACGCAAGAAGTACGCCCACATCGGTGATGTAATCGTGGCTTCAGTCAAAAAAGCGGCCCCGGCCAGCAACGTCAAAAAAGGCGAAGTGGTAAGGGCGGTCATCGTCCGCTCGGCCAAAGGTCTGCGCAGGGACGACGGCACATATATCCGCTTTGACGACAACGCGGCCGTCATTATTAAAGAAGACAAAAACCCAAGAGGTACCCGTATCTTTGGCCCGGTCGCCCGCGAACTTCGCGAGCGCGAGTACACCAAGATACTCTCCCTCGCGCCCGAAGTATTGTAAAGGAGGGTCGTTTGGAAATGGAAGACAAAAAAGTTCATGTCAAATCCGGCGACACTGTAAAGATACTGTCGGGTAAAGACAAAGGCAAACAAGGCAAAGTGCTCGAAGTCAGTCCGGGCGAAGGCAAGCTGATCGTCGAAGGGCTGAACATCGGCTCTAAGCACGTTAAGCCCAGAAAACTGGGCAAGCAGGGCGGCATCTTAAAAGTTGAGCGCCCCATGTACTCGTGCAAAGTTCAGCTGGTCTGCCCCAAGTGTGGCAAACCCACCCGGATCGGTCACAAAATTTTAAGCGACGGCCAAAAGCAGCGTCAGTGCAAGCACAAAAGCTGCGGCGAAGCATTCTAAGGGGAGGAGGATACAACATGGCGAGACTAAAAGAGACTTACAAAGCAGATATCGCGCCGGCTCTTATGAAGAAGTTCGGCTACAAAAGTGTCATGCAAATCCCCAAACTTGAGAAAGTCGTCATCAACGTAGGCTGCGGCGAAGCGCGTGACAACCCCAAGATTATGGAAGCGATCATCAGCGACCTTGGCAAAATCACCGGACAGCGCGCCGTTTCCTGCAAGGCCAAAAAGAGCGTGGCCAACTTCAAACTCAGGGAAGGTATGCCGGTGGGCGCGAAAGTGACCCTGCGCGGCGAGCGGATGTATGAGTTTGTTGACAGGCTGTTTAACGCAGCCCTGCCCCGTGTCCGCGACTTTAGAGGGATTAACCAAAACGGTTTCGACGGAAGAGGGAACTACGCTTTTGGGCTGAAAGACCAGCTGATCTTCCCCGAAATCGACTACGACAAGATCGACAAGACCCGCGGCATGGATATCGCGTTTGTCACTACCGCTAAAACGGATGAGGAGTCCAAAGAGCTGTTAACACTCTTGGGCGCCCCGTTTGCTAAGTGAGAAGGAGGGATTAGACGGTGGCAAAAAAATCAATGATCGCCAAACAGCAGAGAGTAGCCAAGTTTAGTACCAGAGCGTACAACCGGTGTAAAATCTGCGGCCGGCCACACGCTTACCTTCGCAAATACGGCGTCTGCCGCATCTGCTTCCGGGAACTCGCCTACAAAGGCCAGATCCCCGGCGTGAGAAAAGCCAGCTGGTAAAATTCTAATTAACAATGCACAATTAACAATTAACAATTCAAGAACCGCCATTGTACATTGTTAATTGATAATTGTTAATTGCAAGCAAGGGAGGTTGACGGCATGAATATCACCGACTCGATCGCTGATATGCTGACGCGTATCAGAAACGCTGCTGCCGCCAAACATGATAGCGTGGATATTCCCGCCTCTAACATGAAAAAGGCCATAGCCAAAATTTTGTTGGACGAAGGGTATATCAAAAGCATTCACAATATCAACGACGGCAAGCAGGGCATTATTCGCATCCACTTAAAGTACGACGCCGGCAAGGCCTCGGCGATCAATGGGCTTCGCAGAATCTCTAAGCCCGGGCTTCGCATTTACACCGGCTGTGAGGATTGCCCCAAGGTTCTCAAAGGCTTGGGCATCGCGATCCTGTCCACTTCCAAAGGCGTTATGACCGATAAAAGCGCCCGCAAGGAAAAGGTCGGCGGCGAAGTGCTGGCCTATGTGTGGTAGGGAGGAGCTAGAGTAAATGAGCAGAATAGGACGCAAACCCATTCCTGTCCCCAAAGGCGTCGAAGTCAAAATCGATGGGAACAGTGTCACTGTCAAAGGTCCTAAAGGCACTTTGAGCGACACATTCAACCCCGATATGCACATCGAGCAGTTGGGTGAAGAAATCATCATCACCCGCCCGTCTGACCGGAAAGATCACCGCAGCCTGCACGGCCTGACCAGAAGCCTTTTGGGCAACATGGTTGTTGGCGTAAGCGAGGGCTTCAAGAAAGATCTTGAGATCAACGGTGTGGGTTACCGCGCGGCCAAACAAGGCAAAGACCTCGTCATGAACCTGGGCTACTCACATCAAGTGATTATGCCCGAGATTGACGGCATCAGCATTGAAGTGCCCGCGCCCAACAAGATCACAATCAGCGGCCCGGACAAACAAAAGGTCGGCCAGTTCGCGGCCAACGTTCGCGGACACCGCCCGCCCGAGCCTTACAAAGGCAAAGGCATCAAATACGCCGGCGAAGTCATCATCCGTAAAGAAGGTAAAGCCGGTAAGGGCAGATAAGGGGGAAGAGTATGATTATCAAGCCAAGTTCAAACAAGGCGAGAGTCAAGCGCCACGGTCGGTTACGCAACAAAGTGACCGGTACAGCCGCACGCCCCCGCCTGAACGTTTTCCGCTCGGCCAACCACATCTATGCGCAAATCATCGACGATGTGGCCGGTACAACACTGGCTTCAGCTTCATCGCTTGAAAAAGGCTTTGAAGGCAGCGGCGGAAACAAAGAAGCAGCAAAAAAAGTCGGGCTTAAAATCGCGCAGGCAGCCAAAGCGAAAGGCGTAGAAGAAGTGGTCTTCGACCGCGGCGGCTATATCTTTCACGGCCGGGTAAAAGAACTGGCCGAAGGCGCACGCGAAGGCGGCCTGAAGTTCTAGTTAACAATTAATAATGCACAATTAACAATGAATGTATCGCTGTGCGATTTATTTTAAATAAAATCCGCGAAGCGGATACCTCAATAATTAATTATTAATTGTAAATTGCAAAAGGAGGAATGCTTTTTGGCTCGAATAGACGCTTCCACACTCGACCTTCAGGAGCGCGTGGTCTCCATTAACCGGGTATCGAAAACGGTTAAAGGCGGACGCATCTTCAAGTTTGCGGCCCTTGTGGTAGTCGGCGACGGCGCCGGTATCGTGGGCTTCGGGCTTGGTAAGGCCTCCGAAGTGCCCGAGGCAATCCGCAAAGGGATTGAGGACGCGAAAAAGAATCTGCGCAAAGTTTCTCTTAGGGGAACCACCATCCCACACGAAGTCATCGGCGCTTTCGGCGCGGCCAGAGTTCTGCTCAAGCCCGCCCCGCAAGGTACCGGCGTTATCGCCGGCGGCCCTGTCCGCGCGGTGATGGATGTTGCCGGGATTCGCGATATCCGCACAAAATGTATGCGCTCGAACAACCCCTGTAACGTGGTTACCGCCACTGTAAAAGGGCTTGAGAGCCTGCGCAGTTTACAGCAAGTCGCCGCAACCCGCGGCAAAGCTGTAGAAGAAATCATTGGTTAAGGGGGCGCTGTAAATGTTAAAGATTACACTGAAGCGCAGCCTGATTGGCAGCAAGAAAAACCAGATCGCAACCGCCCATTCCCTGTGCCTCAAACGGCCTGGGGACGTGAGCAGCCAGCCGGACAATGACGCCACCAAAGGGAAGATCGCAATACTCTCCCATCTGGTTGAAGTTGCACAGTCGTAACGGCGACGGTATTTATAGATAGGAGGTGCAAAGGACTATGAAATTGCATGAGCTCTCCCCGAATCCGGGCGCTGTTAAAAAGTCTTTCCGCAAAGGAAGAGGCCCGGGGTCGGGAAACGGCAAAACGGCGGGCAAAGGCCACAAAGGCCAGAACGCCCGTTCGGGCGGCGGTGTCCGCCCGGGATTTGAAGGCGGACAAATGCCCCTTCAACGCCGTCTGCCTAAGCGCGGATTTAACAACAGCGTTTTTGCCACCGTGTACGCCACTGTCAATCTGAGTGATCTCAATCGCTTTGAAGATGGCGCGGTGGTTGACGTTGCCAGCCTTAAGGAGATCGGCCTGATCAAAAAGCCGATGGACGGCATCAAAGTTTTGGGCAAGGGTACCCTGACCAAAAAACTGACTGTAAAGGCAACCGCCTTTTCCGAAACCGCCAAGCAAAAGATTGAGGAATTCGGCGGGAAGGCCGAGGTGATTTAAGTGGTTGAAACGCTTAGAAACGCCTGGAAGCTCCAAGACTTAAGGAAGAAGATGATCTACACGATCATGATCGTCTTCGTCTTCCGAATTGGCGCGGCCATCCCGGTCCCCTTTATGATGCCGGAAGTGTTAGCCGCTTCGGCGATTTTCGGGGACGGAAGCCTGCTCAACTACTTCAACATGTTGACAGGCGGCGCTTTTGCGCAGGCGACACTGTTTGCCTTGGGTATTTCGCCCTACATCACGGCATCCATCATCATGCAGCTGTTACAAGTGGCCATACCGGCACTTGAGCGGCTGGCAAAAGAAGGGGAAGCCGGGCGAAAGAAAATCGCAAGGATCACCCGTTACTCGACTATGGGCCTGTCGTTTATGATGGCGACCGCGTTTTATATCATGAACCGCAACCTTGGGGCGGTGCGCTACACCTTTGGTTTTCCGGGCTGGTTCTCGGCTTTTGTCATCATCTTCAGCTTCGCGGCCGGCGCTATGCTGATCGTCTGGCTGGGTGAAGCAATCGACAAGCGCGGGGTAGGCAACGGTATCTCCATGATCTTGTTTGCCGGTATCATTTCGGGCGGCCCAGGCGCGATCATTATGCTTTACGATATGTTTATCGCGGCGAGCACCCCCGGTTTCGAGCGGTACTACGCTTTTGTTCCGGCTATTGTTATCATCTTCTTTGTCCTGATTACCGCCATTGTTTTGATGACCAACTCAGAGCGCCGGATCCCCATCCAGTACTCTAAGCGGGTGGTCGGGCGAAAGATGTACGGCGGCCAGTCCAGCCATATTCCGATCAAAGTTATGATGAGCGGTGTTATGCCTGTTATCTTCGCGGGCGCACTGCTGAGCATCCCGGGCATGATTCGCGGCTTCGGCAACTTTAACCCTTACGGGTGGGCAGACCGGATACTCAGCTGGTTTGACTACACGCACGCCGTTTACGCCATTCTTTATCTCTTCTTGATCATCGCTTTCAACTACTTTTATGTGAGCATTCAGTACAATCCGATTCAGATGGCGAATGATCTTAGAAAGAACAATGGCACAATCCCAGGTATACGCCCGGGCAAACCCACATCCGACTTTATTGCCAGAGTTATCGGTAAAATTACCCTTGTAGGTGCTTTGTTCCTCGCTTTGATCGCCATTCTTCCGATTATCATTGGCGCGGTAACCGGTCTTCCGATCGCTCTGGGCGGTACTTCAATCATCATCATCGTCGGCGTATCCCTTGACACAGTCAGAAGTCTTGAAAGTCAAATGATGATGCGCCACTACAAGGGCTTCTTAGAATAAGGCAGGGCAAAAGATGAATATAATTCTTTTGGGGGCGCCGGGTGCAGGCAAGGGCACCCAGGCCCGCCTGATCAGCGAAAGGATCGGCGCTCCGCCGATCAGCACAGGCAAAATCATTCGGGCAGCCATTCAAAGCGGTACGCCGGCCGGGCTTGCCGCAAAGGCCCTGGTCGATGCCGGAAAGCTTGTCCCCGACGATGTGGTCATTGCGATGTTGCGTGAACGCATTGCAGAAAATGACTGCAAGAACGGGTATATCCTGGACGGATTTCCCCGCAACGTTCATCAGGCCGAAGCGCTCGCAAAAATGGGCGTGGTCATTGATCTGGTTATCGACATTGAAGTGGCTGACGCACAGGTAGAAGAGCGGCTGTGTGGCCGGCGGATCTGCGGCAAGTGCAACGCGCCCTATCACGTTATTTACTCCCCTTCGTCTGAAGGTGAGTACTGCGAAGTCTGTGACGGCGCGCTGATCATCCGCGAAGACGACAAGCCCGAAATCGTGAGGGAACGGCTGAGAATCTACCACGCCGAGACCGAACCACTGATGCAATACTATCGCGAGGCCGGCTTGTTGAGACAGGTCACCGGGCAGGAAAAAGTGGAAGACACCGCCGCACAGGTAGTCGAGCTGCTTGGAGCATTTACCCGATGATTGTGCTTAAGACAAAAACCGAGCTGGAAAAAATGCGGGTTGCCGGCCGAATTTCGGCCCAAGCTTTAGCCCTGGGCGGTCAGATGGTGGCGCCCGGCGTGACCACCGCTCAGATTGACAAGGCGATCCACCGGTTTATTCTCTCACAGCAAGCGACCCCTTCTTTTTTGGGTTACGGCGGATTTCCCGCAAGCGCTTGTATCTCGGTGAACGACACGGTTATTCATGGTATTCCCGGCAGCCGCACCATCAAGCAGGGCGACATTGTCAGCATCGACGTGGGCGCCTGCTATCAGGGCTATAATGCCGACAACGCGGCCACGTTCCCGGCCGGCGAGATTGCTTCTGAGATCAAAGCCTTGCTGGACGCGACCCGTGAGAGCCTGTACGCAGGCATCAAAGCGGCGATCGTCGGCAACCGGGTAGGTGATATCTCCCACGCTGTGCAGAGTTTGATCGAGCCAAAAGGCTACGGGATTGTCCGCAAGTTTGTCGGTCACGGTGTGGGCAGACAGATGCACGAGTCGCCCGAAGTACCGAACTTCGGCAAGCCGGGAAGCGGCCCGCGCCTGGCAGCCGGGATGACGCTGGCCATCGAGCCGATGATCAACCTGGGTACGGGGGAGGTCAAAGTCCTGTCCGACGGCTGGACTGTGTTGACCGGGGACGGCAAGTTTTCCGCCCACTTTGAGCACACGGTGGCCATCACCGAAAGCGGGCCGGTCATCTTGACTGAGGCTTAGGCGAGGTGAGCGGATGATTACAGGAACTGTCGTTTACAGCAGCGCGGGGCGGGATAAGCACCGGTTTTACGCGGTGGTAAGTACAGAGGGAAGTGTAGTCTGGATTGCCGACGGCAAAACCCGAAAGCTGACCAAACCAAAGCGAAAAAACCTTTTGCATTTAGCCCCAACCAAGACCGTGTTAGAGCCCGCGGCCATGAGAACGGATAAACAGCTGCGCATAGCCCTTGCCCCGCTCAATAACCGGCAGGAAAGTGCGCAGACCCAAGGAGTAGAGGGAGGGTTAGAGCTTGTCTAAAGCGGATGTCATTGAGGTAGAAGGTATAGTGAAGGAAGCGCTTCCCAACGCAACCTTTAAAGTCGAAATCGGGGGCGGGCAAGGGGCCAAACACGAAATTCTGGCTCATATTTCAGGCAAGCTGCGGATGCACTTTATCCGGATTCTGCCCGGAGATAAGGTCACGGTAGAAATGTCCCCCTACGATCTGACCAAAGGACGCATTACCTGGAGATCAAAGTAAATCTCAGGGAACACCCACGCGCCGCCGTCTAAGACGGCGCGCAACCTAGATGGAGGTAAGCAAATGAAAGTGAGGCCTTCGGTTAAGCCGATTTGCGAAAAATGCAAGATCATTAAGCGCAAAGGCAGAATTATGGTTATTTGCGAAAGCCCCAAGCACAAACAAAGGCAAGGATAACAATGGACAATGTACAATGGACAGTGTACAATTAATGTTTAAATATTGTTCGCTTGCGAACACCATAATTGTCAATTGTCAATTGTCAACTGTCAATTCCAAACAGGAGGTGCATTGAGTATGGCACGTATTGCTGGTGTTGACCTGCCAAGAGAAAAACGTGTAGAAATCGGTTTGACCTATATCTTTGGGATCGGGCACAAAATCGCCAAAGACATTATTGCCAGAACCGGCGTAAACCCCGACACACGGGTGCGCGATCTCAGCGAAGAAGACGTTTCTAAACTGCGGGCAGACATTGACGCAAATGTCATGGTAGAAGGCGATCTGCGCAGAGAAACCGCCCTGAACATCAAGCGGCTGATCGAGATTGGCTGTTACCGCGGCGTTCGTCACCGCAAAGGTTTGCCTGTTCGCGGCCAAAGATCGAAGACAAATGCCCGGACACGCAAAGGCCCGAAAAAGACAATTGCCAACAAGAAGAAGTAATAGGGGAGGGAGCCAGGAAAGATGCCAAAAGCGCCTAAAAGAGTCATTCGCCGCCGCCGCGAGAAAAAGAATATTGAACGCGGGGCCGTGCATATTCAATCGACTTTTAACAACACCATCGTGACCATTACCGACACCAAAGGCAATGCCCTGAGCTGGGCGTCAGCCGGTGGGCTGGGCTTTCGCGGATCACGCAAATCCACTCCCTTTGCCGCGCAAACTGCCGCTGAGACCGCCGCAAAAGCCGCTATGGAACATGGGCTTAAGAGCGTAGAGGTCTTCGTAAAAGGGCCGGGTTCCGGTCGTGAAGCGGCCATTCGCGCACTGCAAGGAGCGGGGCTTGAGGTGAACATGATCAAAGATGTTACCCCCATCCCCCACAACGGATGCCGCCCGCCCAAAAGACGGCGGGTATAACAAGGAGGTGCCTGTAGAGTGGCAGTAAGCAGAGATCCTGTACTGAAAAGATGCAGAAACTTAGGGATTAGCCCCGGCGTTTTGGGTTACGCCAAAGAAACACGCCGCGACCCCAAGCGCAACGCGCGCCGACAAAAAGCCAGCGAGTATGCGCTGCAAATGAAAGAAAAGCAAAAAGCAAAATTCATCTACGGTGTACTCGAGCGTCAGTTCCGCCTGACTTTTGCCAAGGCCGAAAAGATGCAGGGACAAGCCGGTGAAAACCTGTTAAGCCTGCTTGAACGCCGGCTGGACAACGTCGCCTATCTGATGGGCTTTGGCGAAACGCGCCGCAAAGCGCGCCAAATCGTCGGTCACGGCCATCTTCTGGTCAACGGCAAGCGGGTAAACATCCCCTCTTATCGGGTAAAACCGGGTGACGTTATCTCGGTTAGACAAAAGAGCCGTCAGAGCGATATGTTCAAAGAGCTGGCGGAGAAGCCGGTCGCTTTCCCGGGCTGGATTAGCGGAAACACCGCCAGCTTTGAGGGAACAATCGTGCGTATACCCAATCGCGAAGACATTGACATCCCTGTCAATGAGACATTGATCGTTGAGCTTTATAGTAAGTAATCACCGGCCATCGCCGAAAAATCAGCATGGGAACGAACACACAACCGGAGTAATCGCCCGGTTCGCACAAGGAGGGTTTTTGTTTGGTTAAAATCATCGAACCAAAAATCGAAACTGCGGAGCTTCGCTCGGACGGCACTTATGGCCGTTTTGTCGGTGAGCCGTTGGATAGAGGGTTTGGTACGACCTTGGGAAACAGTATTAGACGTGTTCTGCTCTCCTCGCTTCCCGGCGTGGCAGTCATTTCTGTAAAGATCGACGGCATTCAACACGAATTTTCGACCATCCCCGGTGTTAAGGAAGACGTGACTGAAATCATCCTGAACATCAAGGGGCTGACCGCCAAGCTTTACACCGATGAGCCAAAGACCGTGCATATTGAGGCCGAGGGCGAGTGTGAAGTCACCGCCGGCTCGATTGAAGCGGATTCCGATATCGAGATTCTCGACCCGAGTATGCACATCGCGACTTTGGGCGCGGGCGCAAAGCTTTCGATGGAAATCACCCTCAAAAAGGGGCAGGGATATGTCAGCGCCGAGCGAAACAAGCAGATCGAGCTTGAAAAAGCGCCGATCGGCACAATCCCGGTGGACAGCATCTATACCCCGGTTTTAAAGGTGAATTATTTGGTCGAAAACACGCGCGTAGAACAGATAACCGACTACGATAAATTAACCCTGGAAGTCTGGACTGACGGGACGATCTCCGCCAAGGAGGCCGTCAGCCTTGCTGCCAAGATTCTCAATAGACAACTCAACCAGTTCGTCGATCTTTCGGACGAAATGAGCTCTGCCGAAATTTTGGAGAAAAAAGAGGAGTCGGGCAAAGAGAAGACTCTTGAGATGACCATTGAGGAGCTTGACTTATCTGTTCGCGCGTTCAACTGCCTCAAGCGGGCGGGCGTCAATACAGTGCAGGATCTTGTGAACAAATCGCCGGAAGAGATGATGAAAGTTCGCAACCTGGGCAAAAAATCACTCGAAGAAGTGATGGCCAAGCTTGCATCTCTGAACTTTACGCTCAGCGCCGAAGAGGAGTAGTGACCAACAATGACAGCGCCGGCGATGCGTTGCCCGCGCTATGATAGGAGTGAACGGTTATGCCAGGTTCGAGAAAGCTCGGACGGCCCAGCGACCAGCGCCGGGCCATGATGCGGGCAATGGTAACCTTTTTGTTGGAAAAAGGCAGCATCGAAACGACCCTGACCCGCGCCAAAGAAGTCCGCTCGATGACTGAAAAGATGATCACCATGGCCAAAAAGAACTCCCTGCATTCCAAGCGCCAGGTACTCGCGTTTGTAACCAAGGAGGACGTGGTCAAAAAGCTGTTTGATGAAGTTGCGCCCAAGTACAAAGAAAGACCGGGCGGTTACACCCGGATTGTACGGGTCGGCCCACGCCGCGGCGACGCCGCCGAGATGGCCATCATCGAACTTGTATAATACAAAACACCACCGGTCATCCGGTGGTGTTTTTGTATGGTCGCTGATATTCTGCCGCGTTCCGACTGCCTAAACTGAAATTAAGGCATATTTGAAAGTGCCGCCATTTTCTTGAGAAACAACACTATACTCAGACCACAATATTTTATAATCTTTTCGAAGAGACAGCGGTTTTTCACGGCTGCCTGTGTTTGCAACTGAACTTCGCCAAGTTAAAGTCCCTGATTTTACAGAGCCGTGATAAACTCTAAATTCGGCGGCCCCTGTATCGCCCTTTCTTGGTGGGTTCCAATAGTATTGGTCGTTTGTCAGCCAAATTGCGTACCCCTGCTTATATCCAATCAAGCTGTCAGAGAAACGCTCAAGCTGGCAGATATCCTTGACGAAATCATAGCAGCCAAAATCGCCGGCCCCGTGGCTTTTTAGGTTGTAGCTTTCGCCGTTTATGAAATGTGATAATTGGCGGGTTTTGTACTTCAGTTCAAGGGGATAAACTTTGCCTTGCAATTTAACAAGAATATCAATATGCTCTTTCGCTGCTTAGTTACGAGGTATTCTAAACGGATATCTGCGTTGGGATAGCTTTTCTGAATTTGCCACGCGAGGGCAAATTGAAAGTCGGCCTCAGAATGATAAATCGTCCTCTCTGTGCGGATAGCGTTGATAACATTCACTAAATTCATTTCAGCACCGCTTACTCGACCCGAACGCCCTCGGATAACTCGGGCTGATTTGCGTCACGCACCACCCGCTCACCGAACTCCAGGCCGCCGGTAATTACAAAGCCGTCGCGAGTTTCGACCCCGCGGGTGACCGCGCGCAGAGCAACCCGGCTGTCCTCGCCGATTAACCAGACGTGATCTTCGCCGTATAACCGGAAGACCGCGGTCTTGGGTACGATCAAGCTGTCCGGCAGGCTGAGCACAGTGAAGCGAACATCCATTGAATGACCGGGGATCAGATTCGCGCCGATCGGCTGAATGAGCGCGCGGACTTTTCGCTCTTCCACCCCAAGGGCAGACAGACGAACTTCGGCGCGGTCTTCAAGCATTGTGACCCGGCCGGTCGATGTGATGTTGCCCAGCCGGTTGTCGATGATCAGCTCAACCGTGTCGCCGACCGACACCCCGTCGATCTCGCGGGTTGGGATGAAAACTTCGATCATTGCGCCAATTCCGATAATGGCCACCGGATTGCCCGCGCCCACCAGGTTGGCGTCGGCGATCGGCAGGCTAACCACCCGCCCTGCTACCGGCGCGGTGATTTCGGCCCGGCCCATTTGGTCTCGAAGCTGAGCGATGCTTGTGTTTGTCCCCGCGATCATGCTCTGAAAGTAGCCGACCATCCCGCCGATATGGCTCTCACCAAGCCGCTGATCGATGGCGTCGATTTGTGCTTGAATGCTCTGGCGCTGGCCGTCCAGGCTGGCGTCGCCGACTCGCAAAGCCTCAAGTTGTACCTGACTGGCGTTGAGGGCGGCCCGCGCGGAGGCCAGCTGCTGCTGTGCCGCGTAAAACTCAGGGGACTGCCGCCCGAACTCATCCCGTATGTAATCGACGTTTCGCCGCGCCCAAGATTCAGCGCTTTGGTTGTTTGACACAACTCCCGACTGATAGAGGATCTGGCCTTCCAGCCGGTCGAAGTCGACCCTCTGTGCGTCCAGCGAAGCCAGTTGCCCGACCAGGCTGTTCCGCTGACCCCGCAAGGCGGCCAGCTCGGCCTCCTCTTGTTGGTTGAGGTTGCGAATCTGCGCTTGAAAGCCGCTGATGTTCGACTGCATCTGCTCGATCTGCCGCTGGTAGTCGGAGGCGCTCAAGACCGCGATCACATCGCCCTCTTCGATCAGCGCGCCCTCTTCCACCGCGACTTCAAGCACCTCCCCGCTGACCAGGGGAAAGACCGCGAACTGATCGCTGTAATCGAACACCCCTTCTTCGGTAAAAGTGAGCAGGGCGGTTTGTGGTACGAGCTCGACCGACTCCACCTGTAAAGGCGCAGTCAGATAAAGCGCGGCGCCGGCCGCAAGGGCAAGGCAAACAAGCACGGCAGCCGCAACCTTAACTTTCTTTTTCATGAATGATTCCCCCTAACAACTTGGTCGCAATGATAATATAGTTCAGTAATATTTATTCGCGTTCTTTGAGTACATCCACCATGTCAAAGGTGGCGATCCGCCGTCTGGCGCTTAAATTTGAGATAAAGACGGCCAGCGCGCAGAGCACTCCCGCGGTCAGGTAGGATGTGACGGATGTGTCCAACGGCAGGGACATATCCGCGCTGCCCATCATGTCGTTCAGCCCGAGCTTCATCAGGTAGACCAGCGGAATCCCGGGAATCATCCCCAGTATCAGCAAAACCCAGTATTCAAAGCTCATGATCTCACAGACTTCTTTGGGCTGCATTCCAAGTACCCGCAGCGTGGCGTACTCCCGCTTTCGCTCGGACAGTGAGATGGAGGCCGTGTTGGTGATAATCGCGTAGGCGATGGCGATTCCGGCCAGCTGCATGAACAAGAACATGGCGCCGTTGCTCTCCAGCATGGTTTCGGTGTGCTGTCGAACTTGTGCCTGCTCGGTCATGGAGGCGATGGTGTCGTTGTACCGCAGTGCGTTGATGATGTCCATCGCCTGGTCGGTTTGAAGGAGCAGAGTGTTGGCGGTGGGCGGTACATCGAGTATCTCCCACAAACTTTCCAGTTCGATGTAGACGGCCGCGCCAAAGTTTTCACTGACGATATCCAGCACCGGCAGGGAGATTTCCTCCCGCCCGGCGGATGGCGCGTCCATTAACAAGACACTGCCGCGCACCGCGTTTAGCTCATTCGCCGCTACACTGCTCAAGATTACGCCGCCCCGTGACGGGCGTAAGTGGGTGTTTCGCTCAACATCGTAAATCCGGTAGAGATGGCCGTCCTCCCGCATACCGGTCAGCAATGCTCCGGTGTTCAAGTGGCCGTGGGAAAGCAGAACCGGCAACTCAAGAATTGCCTCCACACCCTGCGCTCCCTCCAGGCGAAACCCTGATTCCATAAGGGGAGTATAGGATTGCGGTGTGTTCATAGATATCCGCATGTCGAATACTTGAGACTGGGTAAAGCGGGCATCGAGCAGGTCGCCGAACATCTCCATATACGAAGTCATAAAGGCGATGATCGCGAACGAGAACGAGATGCCCATCACAATAAAGGCAGAGCGCATCTTGTTGCGCGAAATACTGCGAAGTGCCATAAATCCGTAGGAGGATAAAAAGTACCGCAGGAAGGGCAGTTTGGCCAGCAGATCCCCCTTTACCAAAGGCGGTGCGGGTGGGCGCATGGCCTCGCACGGCCGCAGATCGAGCATGGACCGAGCGCCCATCAGTGAGCCAAGCGCACCGGAACCGAGGGCAATGGCCATGGCGATGGCTAGATACTGAAGGGAAATATCCGCGCGCATACTGGGCAGGTTGTAAAACGAAACGATCAGGTCGGTATAGTAACCGGAAAGCGCGACCCCTGAGAAGATGCCGATTATCCCGCCCAGAAAGCCGACAATCATCCCGTAGCCCAGGTAGTGCATGATCAGCGCACGGTCGCTGAAGCCAAACGCCTTGAGGATTCCGATCTGGCCGCGCTCTTGTTCGATTACCCGTTTGAGCATAATATACAAGATGGTGACCGCCATCAGGATAAAAACCATCGGCACGCTGTTGGCCATTCCGCCGATTGCGGTGATTTCCGCGTCAAGCATCAAGTGGCTGAACTGGTCTTTACGCGGGATTAGGTAGATCAGCCCGTGGGCGGAAAGTGCGTCTTCAAGCGGATGTTCGACCTCTCGCCAATCCACCCCATCCTCCAACCGGAAAGACAACGCGTTGACTTCACCTGTCCGCCCGGCCATCGCGGTCAGCTGACCGGCCGGGATGAACGCGATCCCAAACGTTTCGGGGTCAGGAACCAGATCAGCCGGATCCCGCATCACCAGGATGGCGTCCGGGCTTTGGCCGGTACCCGAAATGGTTAAAGTGATCCGCTGGCCGTTGAGGATGATTTCCAGCTGATCCCCGTGTGAAAAGCCGTGGGCGGCCGCGAACGTGCTGTTGACCAGCATCTCCTCCGGGCCGGGCAATGCCCCCGACTCCAGGAAAACGTCGTTCAGCCGATCCTCTTCCTCCGAGTCAAAAGAAACCAGACGCAGAGTGACCGTTCGGGTAAATCCCTCAATCTCGGCCCGCACGTCGAGCGTGAGTGTTCCGCTGGCCTTCTCGATACCGGGGATTCCCTCCAGCCGGCCCACCTGTCCGGAGGGCATACTCACCACTTGGGCAAATCCGTCACCAAACCGCTGTTCGCGGTAAACCTGCTCCATTGCGGTCTGTAAGTTGAGGTAGAGCATATTGAACGAAAAGTACATCATAATCCCGATTGACATCAGGACAATGCAGGCTATGTATGCTTTTTTGGCTCGCCAGACCGTTCGCGCCGCTTTTTTGAGCAGCAACATCTACCAGCTCACCTCCTCAGGGGGGAGCGGGTGCTCGTTGACGGTGACCGACTCGATCAATCCGTCCCGCACCTGCAAAACCCGGTCGGCCATATCCGCGATCCCCGCGTTGTGGGTGATGACGGCCACTGTTTTTTTATACTCTGTGTTGAAATCACGGAGAACCCGCAATACCGATACGCCGGTGGAAAAGTCGAGCGCGCCGGTTGGCTCGTCGCAGAGCAGCAGATCGGGGTTTTTGGCGATTGCCCGCGCGATGGCGATCCGCTGTTGTTCGCCCCCGCTCAGCTGGGAGGGAAAGTGGCCGCCCCGCCCGTCCAGGCCGACCTGTTCAAGCAGCTGGGCGGGCGGTATTGGGCTGCCGCTCAGCTCGGCGGACAGGGATATGTTTTCAAAGGCGGTCAGGTTTTGGATCAGGTTGTAAAACTGAAAGACAAAGCCGACGGCTGTCCGGCGGTATTGGGTGAGCTGTTTGGGCTTGTAGCTGCTGATGTCGGTGCCGCGGTAGAGGACTTGGCCGCCGGTCGGGATGTCGATCCCCCCGCAGATGTTGAGGATGGTGGATTTGCCCGAGCCGCTCGGCCCCAGAATGACCACAAATTCACCCTCGTAGATTGAAAAATCGGCCCCGCGCAGCGCGTGGACGATGACCTGACCCATCCGGTACTCTTTGGTCAGGCCCTTAATCTCCAGGATTTTTTCGGTCATCTTGCGCACCTTCCTTTTTCAGTCTACCGGTTTGCCGGCTTGTGTGTAGATTCCGTTGGTTAGGATAAAGTTTAAGTTGTCGACCAGTTTGTTGATCAGGTCGCCGTCAATGTGGATGAAAGCGCCCGAGTGGAAAAGATGGTACTCATACTGCTCGATGCCTGTCAGCATAAAGCTGAGCAGGTGTGGGTCAACCCGGCTGTCAATCTCGCCCTGGTCGATTTTGCGCTGGATGATGTTGAGTGCGTGGCTGTTGAAGCTGCCGTCAAAGTTTTTCATCACCTTTTGCAAAACCGGCTCATTTGGCGGCATACCCATAAGGTCAAAACTGATCTTGATCAGTTCGGGCTGCGCGGTCAACGCGTCTAGCTGGGTCATGGCGAGATGACGGATGTAATCACCCATCTTCATCTCATTTAGCCGCTCAGCCTCCCGGTTGATGATGCCCAGTTTTGGCTCGCCAATCTGTGTGACGACGATATGTACGTACAGATCATCTTTGTCCTCAAAGTACTGATAAAAGCTGCCTTTTGCGATCTCGGCGGCCTCGACAATCCGGCTGATGCTGGCCTGTTTATAGCCTTTGTCGGCAAATTCAGCCAGCGCACAGCCGATGATTCGCCCGCGTTTTTCTTCCGAAAGGTTAAAAAAGGTTTGTTTAGGCAGAGCAATCGCCCCCATTTGTAATGTGACTATGCAGTCATATGACTATATAGTCATATTATAGCTTGCGAAAGATTCCCTGTCAAGAGGCAAGTAAAAAAACATCGGGCTACAGATGTGTGGGGCTTTCACACAGTCAAGGCTACACAAACGCCGGATTATATGGTATGATGAATATCTACATATTACGATTGAACTTAAGTCATCTGACGCCGCGCCAGGCGTTTTTTACTGTACGTATAATCGGGGGCTATAGTTGATGGCGATGACGCTGACCATACTTTATCAGTTGTTCATAATGCTTGCGCTGGCGGTTGTGGGCTGGGTGCTCACCAAAACCGGAAAAATGAGCGATGACAAAGCGCTGGCCGGCCTGTTGGCCAACGCGGTGCTGCCCGCTTTGATTTTGTATTCTCTCCAAGTGCCTTACTCGGCGGCGCTGCTTCGTGAGATTGCCGTTACTGCGGCTGGGTATTTTGTGATATTTCTGTCCGCGATCGCGGTGGGCATTGCGCTGGGCAAAGCGGCCCGCCAGCCAAGTAAGGTGATCGGCAGCTGGACGTCTTGCATTTTTGCACCCAACGTCATGTTTATGGGCTGGCCGATCATGCATGTGATTTTTGGGGATGATGCCTTTCCGCTGACTGCCGGAATTGTACTGGCTTTTAACATCAGCTCGTTTGTTTTTATGCCTTTGCTTTTTTCGATGGGCGGGGAGGGCGGTGTGCGAATCAGCCCGAGGGATGTATTTTTACAACCGGCGATCATGGCGGTTATCCTCGGAATAATGCTCTTCTTGATGCCCTTTCGGCTGCCCGGGCCGGTCAGCGGGTTTCTGTCGGTTACCGCCTCGCTGGCAACGCCGGTCTCTATGATCATGATTGGCTCATCCCTTGCCAAATGCAGCCTGCGCGAGACGTTTTTGGACAGCAAGGTCTACCTGGTCACCGCCACCCGGCTGACGTTGGCCCCGTTGGCCGGGCATCTTTTGATCCGCCCGTTTATCGCCGACCCGATGATTCTGGGGATGCTCACGATTGCCGCATTTATGCCGGTTGCGGCCATTGTTCCGGCAATCGCTGCCCAGCGCAGCGGAGATATGCTCTTTTGTTCCAAAGCCGTTGTGATCTCGACAGTCCTCAGCGTCTTTACCGTGCCTTTCTTGCTCCCGTTGCTAATCAGGTAAAATTGGATAATGTATATGTGTACCACCATACTACCACACATAAACACAAAAGTCAACCCATAAAATGAACCCGGCAGATAACATCTGCCGGGCTTTGTCTACTCTCGTTACTTTTTGTTTACCCCGATGTGCAATTCATCCAAACTCTTTTGGTCGACGGGGGAAGGGCTTTCGATCATCAAATCCCCCGCGTTTTGCACTTTGGGGAAAGCGATGACATCGCGAATTGAACTCTTGCCCGCCATCAACATGACCAGGCGATCCAGCCCGAAAGCAAGGCCGCCGTGCGGAGGGACCCCGTACTCGAACGCGCCGAGTAAAAATCCGAACCGCTCTTGCTGGGTGGCTTCGTCCATCCCCAGGGCGGTGAACATTCGCTGCTGCAAAACAGGGTCGTTGATGCGGATTGAACCGCCGCCGATCTCAGAGCCGTTGAGAACCATGTCGTAAGCGCGCGCCCGAACACCGGCCGGGTCGCTCTCCAGCCTGTGGGCGTCCTCCGGCTTGGGCGCGGTAAACGGGTGGTGTTTGGCGACGTAGCGATCATCCTCTTCATCGTACTCAAAGAGCGGGAAGTCAACCACCCAGAGGGGGGCAAAACTGCCCGGTTCGATTAGATCCAGTTTGGCTGCCAGTTCCAGCCTGAGCGCACCCAGTGCGTTGAATACAACATCACTGTTTTTATCGGCAACGATCAGCAGCACATCGCCCTCTTCGGCCTGCATTGCCGCGCGGACTGCGCCGACTTCATCTTCCGTTAAGAACTTCTCATAGGACGAACTCTGCCCCTGATCTGTCCAGCGCAGGAACGCAAGGCCGCCCCCTTTATAGGTTTTGACCACCTCGGTCAGTTTGTCGATCTCTTTGCGGGAAAGCCGGTCTGCCCCGCCTTTTACGTTGATGCCGCGGACACTGCCGCCCTCACCCAGCACACCGGCGAAGACTTTGAACGAACAGCCGGTAAGTACACCGCTCAGGTCATTCAGCTCAAGTCCAAAACGGATATCCGGCTTGTCCGACCCAAAGCGGCTCATAGCCTGGTCGTAAGGCAAGCGAGGGAACGGCGTCTCAAGCTTGATATCCAGCACTTTCTCGAACAGGTCGGCTATAAAAGCCTCGTTTATAGCCATTACGTCGTCTTCGTCCACAAAGCTCATTTCCAGGTCAATCTGCGTGAACTCGGGCTGGCGGTCGGCCCGCAAGTCCTCATCCCGGAAGCATTTGGCGATCTGCATATACCGGTCATACCCCGACAGCATCAGCAGCTGTTTGAAGAGCTGGGGGGATTGCGGCAGTGCGTAAAAACTGCCCGGATGCACCCGGCTGGGCACGAGGTAATCGCGCGCGCCTTCCGGTGTGGATTTGATCAGGATGGGGGTCTCGACTTCGAGGAAGCCGTTGCGGTCGTAAAAATCGCGGGTGGCTTTAACGATCTTGTGGCGGAGCATCAGGTTCTTTTGCATCTCGCCCCGGCGCAGATCGAGATAGCGGTATTTGAGCCGCAGCTCTTCGCCGACTTTGGTTTCGCCCTGTGTGATCTCAAAAGGCGGGGTCTGCGCCCGCGAAAGGATGCGCAAATCCTCGACGAACAGCTCAACGTCGCCGGTCGGGATATCCGGGTTTTTGGAGGCGCGCTCACGCACTTTGCCCTTGACCATCAACACAAACTCAGCGCGGACAGACGCCGCTTTCTTGAGCAGTTCGGGCGGGGTGGCGTCGTCAAAAATAAGCTGTGAAATTCCGGAGCGGTCGCGCAGGTCGACAAAGACGATGCTGCCTTTGTCCCGGTTCTTTTGGACAAAGCCGCAAAGGGTGACTTCCTGCCCGATATGTTCAGCGCGCAGAGCACCGCAGTAGTGTGTCCGCTTAAGGCCTTGCATGGTGTCGTTTTGCATGATGATCCTCCTAAATATAATTAACAATTAACAATGTACAATTAACAATGAATGTATCGCCGCTGCGCGATGATTTTAAATACGTCCGCGAACGCGGACACCATCATTGTTAATTGCTAACTATTAATTGTTAATTGCCCTTACCTGTTCGGTTTTACAATATCCCGCCAGTCGAGGTCACCCCGCTCAAGGGCGTGGATGAGCGCTTCGCCGGTCGCAATATTGGTGGCCACCGGTATGTTGTGTACATCACAGAGCCTGAGCAGGGTATGTTCGTTCGGCTCGCCGGACTTGGCTGAAATCGGGTCGCGGAAAAAGAGCAGCAAGTCGATCTCGTTGTACGAGATGCGCGAAGCGATCTGCTGATCGCCGCCTTGCGGCCCGCTTAAAAACTTTGTGATTTCAAGGCCGGTCGCTTCGCTGACCAGCTTGCCGGTTGTCCCGGTCGATACAATGTGGTGCCGGCTGAGTATTCCACAGTAGGCAATACAAAACTGCACCATCAATTCCTTTTTTGCGTCGTGCGCGATCAAAGCGATTGTCAAAGGACTTTCCTCATTTCTATACAAAATATTTGAGAAAAACGTCGAAATGAATTCGCCGCTTTTCTCGCCGCTTCGCGCTGCCATGTTATTTCAACTCTATCGGGTCGAAATAACATCTAACGTACAGGCTACCGGATCAGTAGGGGTCGACGTTTGCCCATCAGCCTGAATGCGAGATTTTCATAAACTTTAACGGTCAGCGAGTGCGGGTCGAGCGGTTTGGCGTTGTTTGCCGCATAAGCCAGCTTGGGGCTGTGCGGAATGACCGCGATTAGCTGTGCGCCAACCTGGTCGATTACATCGTCAAAGTCGCCGGCCCCGTCAATTGGTATAATCTCGGGCGGTACGCTGTTAATGACCAGCCGCACCTCCCGCGCGCCCGCGCTGTAAAGGGCGGCGGCGGCTTTTCTCCCCGCGCGTACGCTCAGCGTATCCGGGGTGATTACCAGCAAAAATGTTCTGGCAAGGCGGATAGGAAAGCGATCCAAGTCGACGCCGTCCACAATCACAAAGTCATACGCGCTCCCCAGCCCTTCGAGCAGATCTGCCAGCCTTTCGCTCTGCTGGGGCAACACGCCGTCCCCGGCCGGCATAAACGAAAGGCCGGGATAATTCGGGATTTCAAGGATTGCCTGCCCGGGTTCGCAATCGCCGGCCAAAACATCCAGCGCGCCAAATGCGGCGTTGTCCACTCCCAAAATCAGCTCGAGTGATCGAGTGCGGTCGTCCAGCTCGACCAGCAGGATTTTCTTTCCCAACTGGCTGAGAGCGATCGCGGTGTAGGCCGCCACACAGGACTTGCCCACCCCGCCCTTGCCCGCGCAGGTCACAATCAGCTTCAAGGTATTCCACCTCACCTTATAGTTTTACCATAAAATTGTGCAAAAGAACAGTATGTGCGAAAAAGTTTTTAGTTTTACAAAAATATAATCAGTGAATTTTGTGAACAATATACAGAACTATTCGCCAATCTCGTCCTCTGCTTCGGATTCTTCCGGGTCAATCGGTTCCTCGCCCCCGCTTTGATCCGGACCGGCGGGGGAGGGCGCGGGCGGTGCGCGCTCAAACCCGAAGTGCAGGTCAAAGATATCCCGCGCGACCGGCGCGCTGGTAAAACCGTGCCATCCATTTTCAATGATGATGGCGATGGCCAGTTCAGGTTCGACGGCGGGTGCAAAGGCGATGAAAGCCGAGTTGGGCAGTGTGCCGGTTTCGGGGGTACCGGTCTTTGAGGCCACGTCGATGGGATACCAGCCAAAGATGCTGGCAGCTGTCCCCCCCGGGCGGGAGGCGGCCACCATGCTGGATACCACCGATTCGAAGTGGGCGCGGTCGATATCCGATTGGTGAGCGACCTGCGGACGGAAGGGTTCGACTATATTTTGCAGCGAGTAATCGCGAATCTCGTGGACGATGGTCACGTTCATTCGCGTCCCGCGGTTGGCCAGGGTCGCGGTGTAGTTTGCGACTTGAAGGGGTGTGTAACTGTGCAGCAGCTGGCCGATGGTCGATTGAATCAGATCGCCCTCAAACCACTGCTCACCCATGACAGCCATCTTGGTGTCGGGGTTTGAGCGGTGGCCCTCCCGCTCGGAAATCTCAATTCCGGACAGGACGCCCAGGCCCATCGAATAGGCGACCGAGTCGATCGCGTTTATTCCGATCCGCCGCCCGATCTCGTAAAAATAAATATTGCAGGACCTGGCCATCGCCGTGTGCAGGTTGATATTCCCGTGATAGCTCAGACAGGTAAAGACGTGTGTGCCGACTTGAAAGTTCCGGTGACAGCCGATTAATGTGTGTTGGTTAACCGCGCCCGTTTCCAACCCGGCCAGCGCGGTGATGGGCTTAAAGGTTGAACCAATCGCGTACGTTCCGTGCAGGGCGCGGTTGACCAGCGGGGTGAGCGGGTCTTGCGCCAACTGGGCGTAGTCTTCCCGAAATGTGCTCATATTGTAAGAGGGATAGGTCGCGATGGCCAGCACTTCGCCGGTGCGAACATCCAGTACGACGGCGGCGCCGCTGTCCGCCTCCCGCCCCTGGCCGGGCAAGGCGGTCTCTTGCAGCCGGTAAATTTGATCGCGAAGGGAATTTTGCAGCGCCAGCTGCATTTCCACGTCGATAGAAAGCACCACCGTGTTGCCGGGAACAGGCGGCTGGCTCTCGACCACCTGCACCACCCGGCCCCGCTCCATGTGAATTTCACGCCGGCCGTTAATCCCCCGCAGGATAGGCTCAAAGGCATGTTCGGCGCCGCCCCGGCCGATCATGTCGTCCATGGCGTAGCCGCGTTCCCTCATTTCCTCAAACTCTTCGGCGAAGATCGGGCCGACCGTCCCGATGATATGGGGCGCTACAAGGCCGTTTACGTGGTGGCGGATTGTGCTCTCGATCACGTTGACGCCGGGCAGCATGTGGCTGTGTTCGCGGATGCGGATGGCCTCGGCCCGCGGAACGTCTGAGGCGAATGTGTAGACGACATTGAGGCTAAAGCCGCGCTGGAGCATCTCCCAGCGCACGGCGGCGATTTGGCGCTGGGTGCGGGCGTCAAAATCCTCCAGATTGAACCGGTTAACCAGCTGAAACATCACATCTTCGGCGGTGGCGTAAGGCTGGAGCCGCAGATAAGCCCGCAAACGCTCTTGGGCGGCGGCTGTTTCGGGCAGGAAATAATATGGCTGCCTTGTGGAGATGGGCAGATTGTCGATCCACTCGAAGCCCAGCCGCTCGGAGAGCTCAATCAGGTTGTAGAGAACCTCGTTCTGGCTGGCCAGGGGAAGCCAGGCCCGGTCAAGGATAATGTCGTAGCCCATCCGGTTAACGTTGATGGGGCTGTGGTTGCGGTCAACGATCTCGCCCCTGGCTGCCCGCAGGGTCTGGGTGCTGATAAACCGGCCCTCCATAGACCGGCGGTGCTCTTCAGCGTTGATAATCTGGATATCCATAAGCGTGGCTATAAAGAAGCCGGTTACCGCAAGACAAAGAAGACAGAGAAACCAACGCCGCCAGCGCAGAGATGAAATTTTCATGTTGGCTCCCCTTTCAGTAGTCAGAACAAAAGTGCGGTTGTGCCAGGGTGTGTCAACACGCCCTAACTGCGAACCATACTCTTTCGCGCTTTGTGAAAGACTTTGCCGATCAGCCAGAAAAAGAGCGGAGTGACCGCGGTTGTGTAGGCGATGACCGGCAGTGTGCGGTGGACATAAATCATCCAGACGTTTGGGTGTCCCCACATCCCGTAGCCGAACATGAACTCCAAACTCCCCATCACCAGCATGGTAACCCCGACAAAAAGGATGGCGTTCCAGACATTCAGGTGCATCAGGTGAATGATCGCGAGCCCGGCCAAAATACAAAAAAAGGCGATGATTAAACCGCCGAACCCAAAGAGCATACTGCTGCCCATATCGCCCAGCAGGCCGGCCAGCGCCCCGTACAGTCCGCCGACAAACTCCCCCTCGTACATTGCGATGGCAACCGCCGCCGGAACAACCAAAATCGGCCGGATGCCAAAAATAGCAAACAACCCCGGTGTTGTCTGCAAGACATAAAAAAGCAGGAGTATAAGCGCGTAGATTGTGTATTTTATGCCCAGAACCATTTTATCCCGGTTCATCAGTTCATCCCCTGCCCGTCAAAGCTGGTGATGACGAACACATTTTGCACACTGCGCACTTCGGCGACCAGATCGATCACCGCCACCAGGCTTGTGCCGTGGCTGCTCAGCCCGACGCTGGCCACCCGGCCGATCATCAAATCGCGCGGGAAAAGGCTGCCGCCGCTGGTCAAAATTAAATCCCCCGGTGATATTTCGCTCTCGCGCGGGATAAATTGCAGCTCTGACTGCCCGTTCCCCGCAAGCTCAATCGCCCCGGTTACGATACCTAACTCACGGGTTGCGCTGTTGTATACGCTGACCGCTACGCTCACATCCAAAATTGTGGCCACCCGGGACTGATTAAAGCCGACTTCGGTGATATAACCGACCAGTCCGTCCGCCGTGATTACGGGGTCCAGCCAATCGACGCCGTGGCGGCTGCCTTTGTCGATGGTAAACGAGTAAAAGCGGTCGTTCGGGTCGCGCGCAATCACGTCGGCGGTGATAAAAGTCAGGTCTTGCCGGTCTTCCATAACCCCGAGAATTGCCCGGAACTGTTCGTTTTCGTGCATGGCCCGCTGATGATCGACCAGCTGTTCGCGCAGTTCAGCCAGTTCTTCACGGAGCAGCCGGTTCTCCTGGTAGACCTGCCCGGCCCGCAAGAACTGATCAAAGAAGCCGGTCACGTTGCCGGATATGTTGGCCGAGACCCGCTGGATGGGGGTGGTGACCAGGCTGACCACCTGTGTAAACAAAGGCGCCGCCCCGCCCGTATAAACCGAAGCGATGATTGAGCCCGAAAGCACGATCATAAGGCCCACCAGAATTTTAAATCGCAGGCTGCTTAAAAAATCTTTCATATTCAGCAACACCCCCCTTTGTCAATTAACAATTAACAAATAACAATTAATAATTGATTGACCGTTGACAATGATGGTATCGCTAAGTTCGTACGGACTGCCGCTGGCTCTGCGATTTTATTTTGAATAGTCCGCATAGCGGACACATTCATTGTTCATTGTTCATTATTAATTGTTAATTGAAAATCGGCATCACCGTTTCTCGTCATTCGCGCGGATATCTTCCATTAAACGGATGTTGTCCAGCGCCTTGCCCGTGCCTTCGGCCACGCAGTCCAGGGGGTTTTCAGCAATATACACCGGCATCCCGGTTTCCTGGGTGATCAGCGCGTCCAGCCCGCGCAGCATCGCGCCGCCGCCGGTCAGGGTGATTCCGTGATCGATGATGTCGGAAGCAAGCTCGGGCGGTGTCCGCTCAAGTGTGGTGCGGATTGCGTCCATAATGGAGGCGATTGGGTCGGCGATGGCCCGGCGAATCTCTTCCGGGGTGATAAAGACATTTTTGGGCAGGCCGTCAACCAGATTGCGCCCCTTGATCTCATAGGGCTCCTCCCCCTCGTAAGGGTAAGCCGAACCGACTTCGATCTTAATATTTTCGGCGGTGCGCTCGCCGATGAGCAGATTGTAGTTCTTTTTGATGTAGGCGATAATCGCGCTGTCAAGCTCATCCCCGGCCACCCGGACCGAACGGGAGGCGACGATCCCGCCCAGTGAGATAACCGCTACTTCGGTTGTCCCGCCGCCGATATCGACCACCATACTGCCTGTTGCTTCGGCGACCGGCAGGTTGGCGCCGATTGCCGCGGCCATTGGTTCTTCGAGGATGGACACCTGCTTTGCCCCCGCCTTAAACGCAGCCTCTTTGACCGCCCGGCGCTCGACGTCGGTCACCCCGGAGGGGATGCAGATGATGATCCGCGGCCGGTTGAGGAATGTATTGTTCATCACTTTTTTGATGAAGATTTGAAGCATACTGGAGGTAATATCAAAGTCGGCGATGACGCCGTCCTTCAGCGGGCGGACGGCCACGATTGAGCCGGGGGTCCGGCCGATAACCTCTTTGGCTTCTTTTCCCACATAACGGACGGTGTCGGTGCGCACATCCACCGCAACCACCGAGGGTTCGCGCAGGATGATTCCCTTTCCCCGCATAAATACAAGAGTGTTGGCCGTACCCAAATCTATTCCGATGTCTTTCGAAAACACTGTCTTGCCCCTTTCTAGTTACCAGCCACTTTGCGGCTACCGGTTATCATATAGTCGCTTTGCTCTAAAATCAACACGCTCTTGCGGTCTTTTTTACGCCGGGCTTTGCTCCCCTCACCGGGTGCTCTGCCGTCAGCAGCTGTATGGGCGCATAACGACGGTATTAAGAAGCCCATCTTCGCCGCCGGCTTTGCCCAACGAAAAATCCCCACAAATGCCGGGTTGATTTTGAAGCGAGAGACTATAACATATCCTGACTCAATCTTATACTTATCTTTACCATTATAACCGTTTTTTTACGTTTCCTCAACAACAAAATGTGAACGCCGGATATTTTGCGGTTCTCCCCAAGCCGGCAGATGAAGGGCAAACATTTTCGTAAAACCTTTACAAGGACGCGAGTTCGGCGGCCAGGCGGCAGACCGGCAGACCCATTACATTGTAAAAGTCGCCGGTGATCCCGCTGACAAAGAGTGCGCCCCGGCCTTGAATCCCGTAAGCGCCGGCCTTATCCATCGGGTCGCCGGTTGTAATATAAGCCGAAATCTGCGCGTCACTCAACTCGATAAACCGCACCGCGGTCGCCTCCGAGAAGACTCGCTCGCCGGATGGGCCGACAATGGCCACCCCGGTGTAAACCGTATGTTCCCGCCCTGAAAGCGCGCGCAAAATTCGAAAAGCGTCGGCCGTATCTTCCGGCTTGCCGTAGATAACGCCGTCCAGGGCAACGATTGTGTCCGCGCCGATCACCGTGTCACCCGGACGGATTTGCGCCGCCGCCCTGGCTTTTCGCAGGGCAAGGATTTCGGCTCCCTCGCGGGGAGGGGTATCGGGCGGCAGGCTTTCATCCAAATCAAGGGATATCGCGGCAAAGTTAGAGTTAACATACCCGAGCAGTTCGCGGCGGCGGGGGGATGCACTGGCTAATATGAGCATAGTGGTCTCCTTAATTTTGATCCATATTAATGAGATGTGCAGCTATGTTGTGGGAACGTCTTTTCGAGCTTTTCTGACTGAAAAGATAAAAAAGGGTGTCGTTGCTGATTAAAAACCGGCCATCGTACCGCGCGCTGTCCGGCAGGGTGCCGTGTTTCGGGTGGGTGCGGCATCTGCCCTTAATTTTTATGATCTCGCTGTTTGCGGCCAGCACAGTTCCAAGAACAGGGAGAGATCGCATGTTCAGCCTGCGCACTTTTTGCGCACAAAAAGTGACGGTATCGCCCGGCTCAAAAGCTGTGTAGTCAAATTTTTTAGAGCGGTTGTATTTGCTGTAGCGTTGGATGTCAAATGTATAAGTCACACCGACCGGCGGGAGCCGCATAATTTGCCGGTATCTCTTTCGGCCCAAAAAGACCGCGTAAACGCACATCCCCCATATCAAAACCTGAGAGAGGATAAAAAGCAGGAGCGCGGGCCCCTCAAAAGGCATGTACAATGTCAGGTATTCCATCGCGGGGTCACCGTCGCTTTCAGATTTATAGTCAACGAACTTAAAAATCGCCCCATCATCGCGGTCTTTTTCCACCCTGCCGCGTCATCCTCATTGATGGGTACTATTTGTATGGGCGCATGACGACGGTATCAAGAAGCCCGCCTGCGCCGCCGTCTTTGCCGGGCGAAAAAATCCTCGCGATTTTCAAGTACGTCGATTATACTACCTGCCGGTCGAGCCAAACCCGCCTGTGCCGCGGGTGGTATCGGACAGGATTTGCGCTTCGACGATTTTAGCCATCCCGACCGGCAGCAAGATCAGCTGCGCGATCCGCTCGCCCGGCTGGATGAGGTAATCCTCCTTGCCGTGATTGATCAGTCCGACCTGCACCTGACCGCGGTAGTCGGCGTCAATCACCCCAACCGCGTTGGAGGGGACAATTCCGTGTTTGATGCCAAGGCCGCTGCGGCCAAAGACAAACCCGGCCCAGCCAGGTGAGATTTCTAAAGCGATCCCGACCGGCACCACCGCCATCCCGCCGGCGGGGAGGAGCAGCGGGCTTTCCAGGCAAGCGTGCAGATCAGCCCCGGCGCTCTGCTCGGTGGCGCGGGTTGGCAAAACCGCCCGGTCGCTTAGCTTTTTGACTTTTAAAAGGTTCATGGCTGTCTCCTTAAAGTTATTTGACTCCCCGGTAGTAAAGTCCGCGGGTGAACGGGCCAACAGTCGGCCTGCCCTCCCGAAACCGGGCGATCACTTCGGCGATTTGCCCGCTGGATTCCCGGGTAAAGTAAAGGGTCAGAAAGTCCAACCCTGTAAAGTCCATGGCCTTGTCGCCTATCCAAAGGGGGATGTGGTTGTACATAGCCGCTTCGCCATTTGTACAGGCTAAGAAAAAGTCACTGCCCTTGCGGTCTCGCAGACTGGGGAAGCCGCAGCCGCTGCAGCCGCCAAATGCCTTGGCCGGGCAGTTTCGCAAATGCATGAGTGGCAGGTGTCCGTATCCGATCACCCCGCGCGGCAGGGTGTCCCCCAGCTTTTTAGCAGAAGTCAGCGCAAGCTCGAACGAAAGGAGCGAGTCGGCCAAGCCGTGTTCGCGACAGGCGACAAGTGCCGGTGTGTTCGCAATGTTGAGCGAAAAGTCACCGTGGGCGGTAAATCTCGTCTCGGTGGCCAGTTTGATTGCGGCCAGCGACCCGGCCAGCGCGCGGGTAACTCCGGCATCCCGAAGCGCCTCAAGCCGGGCGGACAGATTTGCGTTCCCGCCAAACTCGTACTTGGGCAGCTCGGCGGCCAGCGCGCTCTTATAGCGGGAAAGCATGTCTTCGCTCAGCTTTTCGATTTGATCGACGGGCATCGAAATAAAGTGGATTGAGCCGGCATCCAGCCCGGAAAGCTGTTCGGCAGACGCCAGCCGCACCCGAATTTCAGGCGGATGACCGGTGAGTGGCCGGGCGGGAAAATCCAGTGATCGCGTGGCATCTTCCCGTTTAAACGGCAGAGGGGAAAGCCGGTGGCGGATGGCCGATAATTGCGCAAGGGACTCGCGGCGGAGCGCGTTCAGCCCGGAGGCCGGCAAAATCAAACCGGGCGAAAGGTCACAGGTGATTTTGCCCGGAATAAAGAAAGTGCCGCCGGCCTTTGAGAGCGCAGCTGCCGCTTTGTCCGGGCCTGTGGGGGAGGTGATGGCCGGAGCGGGGATATCCCCCGTCACGCGGACGGTGTTGCCGTCCATATCGGCTGCGGTCAGCTCGGCCGGTTGGCCGTGGGATAAGGTCAGGTGAAAATCAACCGGGACCGCGCCCCGCTCTTTTTGGTAGAGCGCGCCATATTTGGCCAACAGGGCGGGGGAGGCGCCGGTCACGTCTTCTTTTCGGCGGATGCCAAACATTTTCGCGCCCCGCTTACCGTCTAAATATCCCTGTGTGAAGCCGTCCCGCGAGAAAAGAGCGGCCAGTTCATCCAAGTCGTATGCCTGCCCGGCCAGCGCATTGCGGCAGGCTGTCACCGCCCCGGCCACATATTCGGGGCGCTTCATCCGCCCTTCAATTTTCAGGCTGGTCACGCCGGCATCCGCCAGCTCAGCCATCCGGTCAATCAGGCTGAGGTCTTTGAGGGACAAGGCGTGAGACTGACTTTCAAACGCAAACGGCAGGCGGCAGGGCTGTGCGCACAGCCCGCGGTTTCCGCTTCGGCCGCCGATCAGTGAGGAAAGGTAACACTGCCCAGAAACGCTCATGCAAAGCGCACCGTGAACGAAAACTTCCAGCTCGATAGAGCAGGACTGTGCGACCGCGCGAATCTCATCAAGGGACATCTCCCGCGCCAGCACAACGCGGGAAAAACCGAGCTCCTGCAGGGCGAGCGCCCCCCGCGGCCCGGTCACCGCCATCTGTGTGGATGCGAACAGGGGGAGGCCGGGGCAGACACGCCTGGCCAGCGATGCCAGCCCGGGGTCGGCCACAATTACCGCGTCAACCCCCAGCGCGCAGGCCTCTTCGAGCACGCAAAGCGCTTGGCTTAACTCCCGCTCAAGCACCATTGTGTTGAGTGTGAGATAAACTTTAACCTCCCGCGCATGGCAGTAAGAGACGGCCCGGGCAAGGCCGGCGTCGTCAAAGTTTTTGGCTGACCGCCGGGCGTTGAGTTCCCCGCCGCCCAAATAAACGGCATCCGCCCCGGTGCGGACAGCGGCGGTTAGGCTTTCATCACTTCCGGCCGGGGCGAGGATTTCGACAGTTGACAGTTGACAGTTGACAGTTGACAGTTGCGGTATCGCTTCGCGATGGTTTTTTAAATTTGTCCGCATGGCGGACTCTTTCATTGTCAATTGTACATTGTCAACGGTCAATTTTTCTTCCTCAGCCGCTTGATTTCGTTTTTTGCCTCGGCCAGCTCACTTTCGGCTTGTTTGACCGCGTCCATATACTCGGCGATCTGACTGCGCATGTTGTCTAAGTTGACGTCCGCCTTCTTGTAGGAATCCAAGTACTCAAGGCCGATCAAAATCAAAGCCTCGCTCAAGCTGAGGTTGCCCTCGCCCATCACTTTGCGCAGGGCAATATCCATCTCCCCGGCCAGCGTGTTCACATATGCCGGGTCCTCAACCGTTCGCAGGGGATAGCGCACCCCGGCCAGCGTAATCACGACTCGGTTGGCCAATTCAATCACCTCATAATATGCATATAAAAATGGAGAAGAGTAATGTGAAAGGTCAATTTATTTGCAAGATTTGTCGAACATGGAACAAAGACATTATAACGCATTCGGAGAAAGAAAAAAAGAGGGCGATCATACGGTTGTAATAATTATTGCCCTTTTACGTGAGAATGATTGAAAAAAATGTAGGGATGCGGTATACTAAAGTAAGGTATACACGGAATTAGAACAGAAATTGGAGGTATGGGCAGGGATGAAAAAAGAATTTAACAAGAGCGAGATTTCCCAGCTTTTGCGGGATAAGATGACCCGCCGGATGGGCGTGGGCGACTTGGCCTCCGCTTCTAACGAGATTTATTATCAGGCCTGTGTACGGGTGATCAACGACATCATGTTTGAAAGACGCAAAAAGTTTTGGGCCGGCAACTTGAGCGCGGGCAAAAAACAAGTCTACTACCTGAGTATGGAGTTCCTGCTTGGCCGCTCGCTGCGCAACGCCCTGTTCAGCCTTGGAATTGCCGAAGAGATGGAACAGGCGCTGTCCGAGGACTTTCGGGTCAAGCTGGACGACATTTATGAACTGGAGCCGGACGCCGGCCTGGGGAACGGCGGCCTTGGCCGCCTGGCCGCCTGCTATCTGGATGCGGCCGCCAACGAAAAATACCTGGCCACCGGTTATTGCATCCTCTACGAATTTGGTATCTTTAAACAAAAAATCATTGACGGCTGGCAGAGTGAGCTGCCGGACAACTGGCTGCCCGGCGGCGAAATCTGGCTGACCACCAAGCCGGGTTATCAAGTCGAAGTCCGCTTTGGCGGCGAGCTCAAAGAGTACTGGGAAAACGACAAGCACTTAACGCAGTACACCGGTTACGACACCGTTTTGGCCGTGCCCTACGACATTCACGTTCCCGGCTACGACGGCGGGATGAGCCTTTTGCGGGTCTGGAAAGCCAGAAACATGACCGGGATGGATATGGAAGCCTTTAACCGCGGCGACTTTGCCGGGGCCTCACAACGCGCTTTTTACGGCGAGGCGATCAGCAAAGTGCTTTACCCCAACGACAACCACCAAGAGGGCAAGATGCTCCGCCTGCGCCAGCAGTACTTTCTGTGTTCAGCCTCTATTTCGGATATCTGCCGCCGCCATATGGGTGTTTACGGCACATTCGACAACTTCGCAGAAAAGAACGCGATCCACATCAACGACACCCACCCGACATTGGCAATCCCCGAAATGATGCGCTTTTTGCTGGATGACTGCGGCTACAGCTGGGACGCGTCCTGGGCGATTGTCAAGGGCACATTCGCTTACACCAACCACACGGTTATGAAAGAAGCGATGGAAGTCTGGGACGCCGAAATGGTCAAGGCACTCATCCCGCGCATTTACTCGATCATCACCGAGATCAACCGCCGCCACTGCCACAGTCTGTACGAGCACCACTTCCAAAACGATGAGAGCGTCACATCTATGGCCATCCTCCAGCACAACAAAGTGCATATGGCCAACCTGGCCGTAGTCGGCAGCCACTGCGTCAACGGCGTTTCAAAGCTTCACTCCCAAATCCTCAAGGATGATGTATTCAACAACTTCTACAATATATTCCCCGAAAAATTTACAAATGTCACCAACGGCATTGCCTCCCGCCGCTGGCTGCTGCAGGCCAATCCCAGCCTTGGCAAGCTGATTAAAGAGGCGATCGGTGAAGATTTTGCCGACGACATGAACAACCTTGGCCTGCTGCAAAAGTTTGAGAACGACACCGCCTTCCTGGACAAACTGGCCGCCAGCCGCAAAGCCAACAAAGAGGACTTCTGCTCCATGATCAAGCGGAACACCGGGCTGGCCCTTGACCCCGATCATATCTTTGACGTACAGGTAAAGCGGCTTCACGAGTACAAACGCCAACAGCTCAACGCGCTCGAAATCATCGCGACCTACCAGTACCTCAAAGACAACCCGAACGCCGACTTCCACCCGCGCACCTACCTGTTTGGCGCGAAAGCCGCCCCCGGTTACTTTATGGCCAAACAGATCATCAAGCTGATCTGCGATATCTCAAAACTCATCGAGGCCGATCCCGCCCTGCGCAAAAAGATGCACGTCTGCTTCATCGAAGACTACAATGTTTCCAAGATGGAAGCGCTCCTGCCCGCGTCTGACATTTCCGAGCAGATTTCTCTGGCCGGAACAGAAGCGAGCGGCACCGGCAACATGAAGCTGATGTTAAACGGCGCGATCACCCTGGGGACAATGGACGGCGCCAACGTAGAAATCTACGACGCGGTGGGCAGCGAAAACATCCTGATCTTTGGGATGACTGCTGGCGAGGTCGAGACCCGCCGCGCGGGCGGCTATCAGCCCATGTACTTTTACGATCAAAACCCGGTGCTCAAACGGGCGGTCGATGCCCTGCGCAAAGACTTCGCCGACCCGTTCAACGATCTGGGCGACATGCTCACCCGAAGCGACTATTATATGACCCTGGCTGATTTTGACGACTACCGTGCGGCCAGAATCAAATCGGGGGAACTCTTCCAGGATAAATACCGCTGGCAGAAGATGTCGCTGACCAACATCGCCCAAAGCGCGGTATTTTGCGCCGACCGCTCAATCAACGACTACGCCGAAAAAATCTGGGGTCTTAAGTAATGGCTCCGGCACCGTATTTCGACAGCCGTGACCCGGCCTGTAAGGCTCCGTTCGGTGCGGTAAAAGCGGGGGAAGAGGTCAAGTTCAGCGTTCATCTGCCCAAGGGGATGACCTGTACCGCTTGTCGGCTCAAGCTGTTTCCCGCAGACGGCGGCGAGATGGTTGTCCTGCCTATGGGGATGACCGGCGGGGACTACAAACACAACCGCTATACCGCCGCCTTTGTCGGGGAGATACCCGCCGTCTGGTTTTATCACTTTGAGCTGGATGACGGCTACAGCACCCAAACCCTCACCCGCGGGCCGGGGAACGCCGCCGTGCTCGGCGGGTGGGAGGGCTGGCAGCTGACTGTCTATAAAGCGGATATGCACACCCCGGCTGCCCTGCGAGAAGGGATAATTTACCAGATTTTCCCTGACCGGTTTTGCAACAGCGGCCAGCCCAAAGAGAACGTGCCGGATGATCGAATCCTGCGCCACGATTGGGACGGATTGCCCGAGTGGCGGCCAAACGAGCTGGGCAAAGTGCTCAACAACGATTTCTTTGGCGGCGACCTTAAAGGGATCACCCAAAAGCTCGATTATTTGCGTGAACTGGGTGTTACGTGCATCTACCTGAACCCGATTTTTGAGGCGCACTCCAATCACCGGTACGACACCGCCGACTACAAAAAAATCGACCCGATTCTGGGCAGCGAGGCCGACTTTTCGGCACTGACAGCCGCAGCAAAAGAGCGCGGGATCGCCGTTATCCTGGATGGGGTGTTCAGCCATACCGGCGCCGATTCGGTCTATTTTAACCGAAGCGGCCGATACGGTGAGGGCGGCGCCTACCGCGATCGTGAGAGTGAGTATGCCAGCTGGTTCCGGTTTAAAGACTGGCCGGACGATTACGAGAGCTGGTGGGGGTTTATCACCCTGCCCAATGTAGAAGAGACCGAGCCGTCTTACATCGAGTTTATCGCCGGTGAGGACGGGGTGGCACAAAAATGGCTGAATCTAGGGGCTTCCGGTTTCCGGCTGGATGTGGCCGACGAGCTGCCCGACGTGTTTTTGGATGCCCTGTATGCCCGGGTCAAGGCGCACAGCCCCGACAACGCGGTCATTGGCGAGGTCTGGGAGGATGCTTCCCACAAGATCGCTTACGGCTACCGCCGGCATTACCTGCTTGGCTGGCAGATGGACAGCGTGATGAACTATCCGTTCAAAGACGCACTGCTCCACTATATTCGCTACGGCGGCGGCGAGGGCTTCCTGAACACAGTCATGGGGATTGTCGAGAACTATCCGCCGCCCGTGCTGGCTGGGCTGATGAATTCACTTTCTACCCACGACACCGAGCGGGCGATCACCGCGCTGGGCGGCGAGCATGTTTCCAGCCACGGCCGCGAATGGCAGCACGAGCGGCAGACCTTGAGCTGTGAACAGTACAAGCGGGGGCGGGATCTGTTCGCGCTGGCCGCGATCATCCAGTACGGCCTGCCGGGGATGCCCTGCCTTTACTACGGCGACGAAGCCGGTATGGCCGGCTACAAAGACCCGTTTAACCGCGCCTGTTACCCGTGGGGAAGTGAAGACCGCGACCTGGTTGTGTTCTTTAAGAACCTGGGGCAGATCCGCCTGAACAACCCCATTTTTACGCAGGCCGACTTTACGCCGATCACTTTTTCGAATGAGGTATGCTCATTTGTCCGCAGGGGCGGCGAGGTTGAAGTCCTCTTTGCGGTCAACCGCGGGGATGGATTTAAACACCTCACCCTGCCGGCCGGCTTTGAGACGGCGCAGGCCGCGGCCACTTACGGGCAATACAGCCAGGGTGTGCTTTCACCGTACAGCGGGGTTGTATTGGTCAAAAGGAGGTAGCCGATGAACAGCATCCACGTTGACTTTCAAAACACAGCCGCTTGTGAGCGGTGCAGGGAATACGAAAGCGATGTACAGGCATATGAAATCCTTGTGTTGGTTTTGGCTTTTATCGGCCCGGTCATTGGGATTCTCATCGGCTTGTTTGCGGCCAAAAAGCTTTTGAGCGAATAGCGCGGACACAGCCATATTTCTAATCAAAATAGCGTACCTTAACCGGTATGCTATTTTTTATTTTTGGGCAGGAAGGCATACTTCTTGGCGGACAGCGCGAAGCTTGCGCCTAAAAGTGACCAAACACACGACATTTCGCGGGCCGGTTCCGGCACACTTTGGCGGAACTGGCCATATATTGTCTTGAACGTGAAATGAAAGGAGGACCTACTACATGTGTAATAGCTCTTGTTGCTGTGAAAGAGTTGTCTGCTGTCAAAGAGTGGTTTGCCGATGTGTGAGAAGAGTGGTGCGCAAGCGCGTGTGTGTCTGCCGCCCTGTTTGCACTTGCTGCTGTGAAAGCGAGCGTGACTGTGGCAGTTGCGACCGCGAGCGTGACTGTGGCCGCGACCGCTGCGATTGCGAGCGTGATGATAGCCGCGGCTGCTGCGACTGCTGTGATCAAAGAGACGACTGTTAGTTACCGGCCCCGCGCAATACAGCGCGCCCAAAGCATTTTCTGCTTTGGGCGCGTTTCAATATTGGCGGTATTTGCTTATTTATGTAAGCTGTCAAAGTTGGCGGCGGAAAGCTCAGCCTTTAACTGGTCGGTCAGGCGGGAGAACAGGTCGTGGTATGGGCACCCTTTGTCCGGTACGCGGGAACAGGCATGGTCGACAAGCACACATCGGTTGAGGGTGAGCGGCCCGTCAATAACCTCGAGCACCTGATAAACCGAAACTTCGCTGAGCGGCCTTGCGATTTCGTACCCGCCGCCGGCCCCCCGGTAAGAGCGGACAATTCCGCTGGCCACAAGTTTGCGCAGAATCTTCATCGAAAAGCGCAGGGTGACCTTTGTTCTTTCCGAGATGGCTTTGGCTTCCATCCGCTGCGGACTGTGCGCTAACGTGTCAACAATGCGAAGTGCATAATCGGCCTCTAAAGTGATATGCACAAGGTCTCACAATCCCTTCTCCAAAACGTCAATTTTTTCGACATGATTTACATATATTTTAATATAAAACAGTCGAAAAAACAAGACTCTTGAAGAATTATTCCAAAAAATCTTTCAGCTTTTTTGAACGGCTGGGGTGGCGGAGCTTGCGCAGGGCTTTGGCTTCGATCTGCCGGATACGCTCACGGGTGACCGAAAACTCTTTGCCGACCTCTTCGAGTGTGCGGCTTCGGCCGTCTTCCAGCCCGAAGCGCAGCCGCAAAACTTTTTCTTCCCGGTCGGTTAAGGTGGACAACACTTCGCCCAGCTGTTCGCGCAAAAGGGTATGACTGGCCGCTTCGGCGGGGGCGGGTGCGTCGTCGTCCGGGATAAAGTCGCCCAGGTGGGAATCTTCCTCCTCGCCGATTGGGGTCTCGAGCGAGACCGGCTCCTGCGAAATACGCATGATCTCGCGCACTTTGTCCACCGGCATGTCCAGTTCAGCCGATACCTCCTCAACGGTCGGTTCGTGCCCGTTTTTGTGCAGCAGCTGGCTGCTGACTTTTTTGACTTTGTTGATGGTCTCAACCATATGCACCGGGATGCGGATGGTGCGTGCCTGGTCAGCGATGGCGCGGGTGATTGCCTGGCGGATCCACCAGGTCGCGTAAGTTGAAAATTTAAAGCCTTTGGTGTGGTCGAATTTTTCAACCGCTTTGATCAGGCCCAGGTTGCCCTCCTGAATCAGATCAAGGAACTGCATCCCCCGGCCGACATACCGCTTGGCGATGCTGACCACCAGGCGAAGATTGGCTTCAGACAGCCGTTTGCGGGCGTAGGGGTCGCCGGCGTCCATGTGTGTGGCTAGCTCGACTTCTTCTTCGGGGGTGAGCAGGGGGACCCGGCCGATTTCTTTTAGATAGACCTTGACGGGGTCATCGATGTTGATTCCCTCAGCCGAAAGGGCAACCTCCAAGTCTTCGTGCGCCGGAATGGCCACGGCAGCATCCGCGTCAATTGAGGCGGCCAAATTTTCGACCACCTCGATGTTTAAGCTCTCAAGGGTGTCGTAAAGCTTGTCGATCTGATCCATGTCAAACTCAAGCTCTTCAAGCACGTCGTTGATCTCTTTTGTGGTCAGTTTGCCTTTAGACTTACCAAGCTCGGTCAACTCGTCGATCAGCCGATTCTTTTTTTCTTGCGATGCCAAAAGTGTTTCCCCCTAATCGAAATTTGAAGGTTTGCGATTTATGACTTAGCTGCCCGGCGAGTATTTATGTACTCTTTCAGCTGCTGCGGGGACATTTTCCCCAGCTCGTCCGGGCTTTTGTCGGTTTTTTGCCGGTGTATTGCCATTAAGAATTCTTCGGCCTGTTCCCGGTAATACTTAACCTCTTGCCCGGAAGTGAGCAGCCCGGAAACGATTCCCATCTGCCGGGAATCAAGGTAAGGGCCGATCAGGGCAAGGTCGGGCGCTGCCTGCTCTTCCAGCTTGATGCGCAGGGCTTGATAGATGGCGGCGTGGTCGGGGTCCGCGAAGTCTTTTTCAGTCAGTTTTGACTGAATTTCGCCGTAATAATCGGGATTTTGCATAAGCAGGGCAAGCATCCCGCGCTCGGCGGCCAAACCGCTTAGGTCAGCCTTGGGATCGACGGCTGTCCGCCTGCCCTCACTTGGCCGGGTATCTTGGACATAAGGGCGAAGACTATCCGCCTGTTTTCGCCCCCGGCTGCCTTGTCTTTTCTTGCGGATGGCCTCGGTGGCAGCGCTCAGCCGATCTTTGCCCACGTCCAGCTCCCGGGCGATCTGGGCTATGTAAACGTCCCGGGCAATCTCGCCGGAAATATCGGCCATCAGTGCGCAAAACTCATTTAGAAACGCGGTCTTGCCGTCCGGCGTCTCAAGATCGTGTTTTTGTTTCAGGCGGTCAATTTCAAAAACAAAAGCGGATTTACCGCCCTCGATCAATGTCCCAAACCGCTGTGCCCCGTACTTTTTGATGTACTCGTCCGGGTCTTTTGCGCCCTCAATCTCAAGTACGCTGACGGTCAGGTCAAGCCCGGAAAAGAGGCTGAGCGCCCGCCGGGCGGCGTTTTGACCGGCGCTGTCGCTGTCGTAGGCAATAACCGCCCGCTTGGCGTACCGCGCGATCAGCCGCGCCTGGTCGGGGGTGAGCGCGGTTCCCAGCGTGGCCACCGCGTTGGTGAATCCGGCTTGGTGCAGTGCGATCACGTCCATATATCCCTCGGCCAACAGCAGGGCGTCTGACTTGACCCCTTTCGCGGCCTGCAAAGCATACAGATTGCGGCTCTTGTTGAAGACCGGCGTGTCGGATGTATTCAGGTATTTCGGGCCTTTGCCGTCCTCCATCGCCCGGCCGCCAAAACCGATGACGTTCCCGCGCAGATCCAATATCGGGAAGATCACCCGGCCGCGGAACTGGTCATAAATACCTTTTTTGCCTTCGCGCACCAGCCCGGCTTCGATCAGTTCCCGCTTGTTAAAGCCCATGCCGGTCAGATGATTGGTCAGCGCGTCCCAGCTGTCGGGGGAGTAGCCCAGCCCAAATGTGCGGATGGTCTTGCGGGTAAGCCCCCGCCCGGTCAGGTAGCCGTATGCTTCAGAGCCGCCCGGGCCGATCAGCTGTTCGTGAAAAAAGCGGGCGGCCGCACGGTTGGCTTCGAGTATTCGGGTGCGCAGACGGGAAGAGCCGTCATCCCCGGCCTCTTCGGGCAGTTCAAGGCCGACCCGCCCGGCCAGCAGTTTGATTGCTTCGACAAAGTCCAGCCGCTCGATCTCTTGGATAAAGGTAAACGCACTCCCGCCTTTTTGACAGCCGAAGCAGTAAAAACTCTGGGAGTCGGGGTAAACGGTAAAGGAGGGCGTCTTTTCGGAGTGGAAGGGGCAAAGCCCGGTCAGTGTCCGGCCCCGCCGCTTGAGGGTGAGATAGGACGAAATAATTGACTCAATCTCACAGGAATCCCGCAAGCGCTCGATAAACGCATCTGGTATCAAAAACGGAACCCCCTTTCCAATTGACAATTGACAATGTACAATTGACAATTGCGGAATCCGCTGCGCGGATATTATTTCAAACCATCGCGACAGCGATACATTTACTGTCCATTGTCCATTGCCTAACTCCCCCACGCTTTGGGGACGAACAGCGCTTCAAAAGTCGCGATACAAAAGCGGTCGCTCATCCCGGATATGTAGTCGCAGACGGCGCGGGGGTGATCGCTCTCACTTGCAATTCGCGCGTACTCTTCGGGGAGTGTGTGCGGATGCCCGGTGTAGTATTCGTACAAGCGGCGGACAACCATCTTGGCCTTGCCCTCTTCCCGTTTGGCGTTGGGGTTGGTGTATACCTGCGCGAACATGAAAGCACGCAGGCTGTCGTAAAGCTGCTGGCCGCGCTCGTCCATCTGAATGGTTTCGCCTGAGTGATTGACCAGCGCCTCGACAAAGTATGTGATCCGCTCGGAAATGGTTTCGCCGAACTGGCTGCGCATTTCGGCGGGGATATCTGTGGGATTGAGCACACCGGCCCGGACTGCGTCGTCAATATCGTGGTTCATGTAGGCGATCTTGTCGGCGTATCGGACAACTTGTCCCTCTCTGGTGGCCGCCGGTTCCCCGCTTGAGTGACAGCGGATCCCGTTGCGCACCTCCCAGGTCAGGTTTAACCCTCGCCCGCCGTTTTCAAGGTGTTCAACCACCCGCACGCTCTGGGCGGCGTGCACATAACCGTGTGGGCAAACTTCGGCCAGAACTTCCTCTCCCGCGTGGCCGAAAGGGGTGTGGCCGAGGTCGTGGCCAAGTGCAATCGCCTCGGCTAAATCCTCGTTGAGCCGCAGTGCACGGCAGATGGTTCGCGCAATCTGGCAGACTTCAAGGGTGTGGGTAAGCCGGGTGCGATAGTGGTCACCCTCAGGCGAGAGAAAAACCTGTGTCTTGTTGGTCAGCCGCCGAAAACTCTTGCAGTGGATGATCTTGTCCCGATCCCGCTGATATTCGGTGCGCAGATTGCAAGGGGCTGAGTGGCGCTCCCGGCCTTTGGTGTCGGCTGAAAGTGCGGCGTATGGGCTTAGCCGCAATTTTTCCTGCGCCTGCAACTCTTCGCGGATAGACAACAGCCAGCCCTCCAGTCTAAATTTAATCAGGTGCGAGTGTTTCCCCGGTCACAACAGGGGCGACACTGCCCGCTGTCATCTCGGACAGTTCTTTTTGGAAAGCGTCCAGCCGTTCAGCGCGAATCCGCAGGCGAAGGCGGACATGCTCGGCGAAATCTTCCTCAACGATCTTGATGCCAAAGCCGGGCAGGATATTTTGCAGCTTGCCGTAGTTGTGATAAGGGATTTCAAGTGAAAAGAGAATACAGGGATGCAGCGCAAGAATCTCGGCAGCGTCCAAGGCAAGTGATGCACCGGTCGAGTAGGCGCGGACCAAGCCGCCCGCCCCAAGCAAAGTACCGCCGAAATAGCGGGTGACAATCACCATCACGTCAAAGAGTTCACGGCGGCGGATGACTTCCAGGATGGGCATACCTGCCGTGCCGCCCGGCTCGCCGTCGTCACTGTACCGGGTAAGGCTGCCGGTGCGCAATATGTAAGCGTAGCAGTTGTGGGTTGCCTCGCGATGTTCGGATCGCGTTTGCTCAAGCAGGGTGAGCGCGTCTTTCTCAGTAGAAACCGGAGCGGCCAAACTGATAAACCGCGAGCGTTTCTCGACATGTTCGGCCATAGCCGGCCGCGCGATGGTGTTATACCCGGTCAAGTGATTTTTGCTTGTTTATGACAATCCCCGCCTATCATGAGAACAAAGGCGGCGCTCTGTGAACGCCACCTAAAGTTCATATCATTTAGCTCTTTATTTGTCAATACCGAAGCGCTTTTTGAAGCGGTCAACACGGCCGCCGCTGTCAACCAGCTTTTGGGTGCCGGTAAAGAACGGGTGACATTTCGAGCAAATTTCCACACGAATTTCTTTCTTGGTAGAAGCCGTGGGGATTTCGACGCCACACGCGCAGCGAATTGTGGTCGCCTGATAGTTGGGATGAATTCCCTCTTTCATAATTCGTTCACCTCTTTCATACAGCGAATATGATAGCATATTTCATCGCTAGATGCAAGAGGAAAATTTACTGAGGTCTGCAACATCCTTGCCTTTCGGGCTTGAAGGGCTTTTATCGGAATCTCCGATGTACTTCACTTTGGCCGTGCGGGGCTTGGGTGTGTCTTCGATGTCCTTGCCTTTCGGACTTAAGGGCTTTTATCGGAATCTCCGATGGAACTGGAATGGGCGCTACCCGCCCCATACCCCGGGGTTACTTTGGCCTCGGCCCCAAAGTAACCAAAACGCCGCTTAAGGGGGGCGGCACCCTGTGCCTTATCCCCCTTAAGAATCCCCCTGCTGG
>Ga0131853_10000507_pt1 | contig 71900 bp, 69 predicted proteins | sample TergutLab28metaG_FD_92764 | JGI IMG/M metagenome (GOLD analysis project Ga0131853, IMG submission 92764) | Labiotermes labralis P1 segment gut microbial communities from Petit-Saut dam, French Guiana - Lab288 P1 (version 2) (version 2) | ecosystem: Host-associated > Arthropoda: Insects >... | reverse complement strand
GTTGTGGGTTTTAAAGTGGAAGTTCTACAAAATAGTTACATATGTAACTATTTTGTAGAACTAGGCCGGGACGCTAACGCGCCCGTAGCCTACCTTTGAAACAGGTGTCAGAAATTTATCAAGCTAAATTTCCGATACTATTTCAAAGGAATTCCACTATAAATTTGATTGAACGCACCGCGCCGCGATTCTGAAAGGATTAAGATGATGTAGTCTTTTTTCGCCAAGGGCGAAAAAACCGTTCGAGCTTGTGACGCTAAAGCCCGTCACAAGACTCTCACTGACCTATTAAAACTGAAAGGAATAACCTATGGAAAAGAAGGAAAGTATAAGAGATCTTATACTAAAGCTTGATTTGCCGCTTATTATTCTGCCGCTGCTTGTTGTTTCGGTGTTGTGTGTTGTTTTCCTTGCGTATCCGCAGCATTCTACTGAGGTTACAGATAATATTCGCAACTTTTTAGGAAATGACCTAGGAATTTTTTATATATTATTAGGCCTTGCAACGCTTGCAATTACGCTGTATATTGCTTTTTCAGAGTATGGACAAATACGTCTTGGAAAAGACGATAAGCCCAAATACTCAAACTTCAAATGGGGTACAATGATATTCACCAGTGTTTTTGCAGCCGATCTTATTTTCTATTCATTTATTGAATGGGCACTGTATGCCGGTGAGCTGCGTATTTTGGAGCTTGGAGGGGTGCAAGAGTGGGCCTCTACATATCCGTTGTTTCACTGGGGGCCTATTCCATGGAGTTTTTATGTAATACTTGCGGCTGCCTTTGGTTTCATGCTTCATGTAAGGCACCGTCATAAGCAGAAATTTTCTGAAGCTTGCCGCCCGCTTTTAGGCAGCAAAGTAGATGGCATTTTCGGGAAAATTATAGATTTCATTGCGATTTGCGCCCTTTTAGCAGGTACTGCCACAACATTCTCATTGGCAACACCTCTACTGGCAGCCTCGTTCAGCGAAATAACAGGTTTGCCGATGAATACCGGCCTTACTATTGCCGTGCTTATTACTATTGCTATTATATATACTGTAACGGTGCTTATTGGCATGAGAGGAATAATAATGGCAGCCAGCATATCAGCAATTATATTTGTGGCATTGTTAGCCTATTTTCTAATCGTAGGCGGCGAGATGAGATATATAACTGATACAGGTTTGTCGGCTATGGGCAATCTTGTTCAAAACTTTATAGGCATGGCTACATGGATGGACCCCCTAAGAACGTCGGGTGATGGAGTTAGCGGTTTTGTACAGAATTGGACAGTATTCTACTGGGCATACTGGATGGCGTGGTGTGTGGCCACACCGTTCTTTCTCGGTATGATAAGTGCCGGAAGAACACTAAAAAATGTTATATTGGGTGCATATACATACGGGCTTTCAGGAACCTACCTTTCATTTATTATATTTGGTAATTACGGTCTATCTCAGCAGCTTGCAGGGAATGTTGATATAATTGGTATGGTAAGTGAGGGCCATGACATTAACTTTGGTATAATTCAGGTGTTCAAGACACTTCCGCTGTCAGGTATGCTGCTTGCTGCTCTTGTTGTGATGATGGTATTGTTTTACTCTACTACTTTTGACTCTGTAACTTTAGTTATCTCCAAGTATTCATACAAAAACCTTATGCACGGCGAAGAAACATCACGTATAGTTAAGGTTTTTTGGGCTATTGTATTTATTATATTTCCAATTGGTCTTATTTTTGCGGAAAATTCTATAAACAGCCTGCAATCGGTTGCAATAATCGCAGCATTTCCGATTGGAATAATATGCTGTTTGATTATTGTCAGCTTTTTTAAGGATGCTAAAAACTACATATCAGAGGGAAGAAAATAGTTTATGAACGCCCCACTCATTGAGATTCCGTAGGAATTGAGATGAGCAGGGCGATTAACTTGCCGGCTTTCAAGTTAATCGGCGATAATGCAAGAATGGCTTTTGTTTTATTCGCTTAACGATAAAAAACTTGAATTTGTAAATAGTTTTTGATATGCTGTATATAGTGATAAACTTAAAAATCATCAAACTTGTATGAAATGATTTTTAAGTCTATGAGCGGCCCCATCACCTCGATTCCGTAGAAATCGAGATGATGGGGCAGATTAATTTGTTGCTTTTCAAGTTAATCTACTATATGTTCACATTTGGGCTGTATCTCTTTTAAAGTGATACAGCTATAACTTACAATTAAAATGGGGTTGATTTTACATGAAAAAAATATTAAGAGCACTGCTTGCTTTTTGTGCAGCATCAGTATTCTGCCTGCTACCTTTGGGCGCAGCTGCTTACGCCTATACTGAGGATAATATTATTCCCAAAGTGACAATTGCTGCTCCGTGGGATTCCGGCATTATAGTTACTCTTACAGACGTTTATGAAATATTTACTGATTTTCGTGTTACCGGCGAAATTGGAATTATGGTTGTTTTAAGCGATAGCGGTTCCTTTTCATTTAGTGAGGATGTTATTGCATCAAGGATAGGAGAACAGGTAATAACATTAGAAGCAAACCGCAGGTATTCCCGCAGCACTTTCGAGTGGTTTGATGTTGTGGAAGCATTTACTGTTGGTGAACCCGATGTTTGGGAAGGCTTTTTCTCAGGGTATCCTATGACCACCACCTATCTTATGATTGCAACAGATGAAAACCCTTACAGGAATAGCGGCTCGCCAATTAATATAAGAGATATTGCACTAACCGTAACAGATACAGTAGAAACAACAGCTGCAACTACTCAAGCCAACAATACGCATGTTACATTTAATGGAGAACCCTTAAATTTCACCCTGCCCATTATTAACAGGAGCGACAGAACATTTTACCCCATGCGTGAATTGTTTGAAGCTATTGGCGCAGAGGTAGCTTGGAATCAAGAAACTCGTACAGCTATTGGCATTTTAGGTGAAAACAGAGTTGAGTTTCCTGCTAACAGTAACATATATTATATAAATGGAGAAACACACCGCATGGATGATGGCCTTACGGTATTTATTGAAAATGATAGGACATATATCCCTGTGAGGTTTGCTGCTGAAAGTTTGGGCTTAGGTGTCGGCTGGGACGCAGCAACAAATACTATCAGTATTATAAGCGGGTTCTAAAACCGGATTTTTACAAGCAAGGGTATTGTACGCTTACCAAGGGATTATGAATATGTTAAAACCATTATGTTACGTGGTTTGTAAATTTAGTTCGGAGCCCTGTGCAGTTCGTAAGGAGCTTGGATAAGTAAAACATTCTTTAACTAACAAAATATTGACAAGATATAAAAGTAGCAGTATAGTTGTTGATTATAACTAAGTCTAATCATGAAAGAAAGAGGCAGTATGAGCCATGAAAAACATAAACTGTGTTTTTATGTATTCAGTGGATATGCTGCTTTTTTGTGTTTTTTTGTTTAAAGAATCTAAATAATGGTGGTGGCCGGAAAAAATAAAAACTTAGAAAGAAACAAGAGCAGGTACTACTAATGAAGAAAGTTATGAAAAGGAGAAAATGAATTTATGAGAGCAAAAGTTAAGATTATAGCAAGCTTGTTTACGCTGACAGTTTTGTTGTTAGTGGTTAAAATTGAAGTAATGGCATTTAGCGGCGGTAACGGAACGGCCGAGAACCCTTTCGTTATAACCACTCCTGAGCATATTAACCAGATGCGTAATAATTTAAGCGCTCATTTTGTGTTAGGTAATGATATAGATATGGCAGGGATAAACCATGTGCCAATCGGTACAAGTGCTGCGCCATTCAGAGGTGTATTGGACGGCGGCGGTTACACAATATCTAATCTTACAATAAATTCAACAGGCGGTGGCTTAGGCTTATTTGGCAATATAGGAAGTTCCACGATAAAAAATATTACCTTAGAGAATGTAGATATTGTAGGCGCTAGTAGTACGGTAGGCGCGCTTGTGGGTAGCATAGAAGATGGAAGCGCAGCAGTCTTTATAGAGAACATTCGAGTGAGTGGAAATATTAAAGCTAGAGGATATGTAGGAGGCATAGTGGGCAGGTCAGGTACATTATCTAACGTAGAAATGAGCAATGTTCATTCGAGTGTAACATTAACTGCCTCCGGCTTAGGGGCAGGTGGCATTATTAGCTATGTTTCGGGTAATATTAAATTAAATGCTTCTTCATTTTCAGGTGAGGTAACCGGCAGAGCAGGTGTTGGAGGATTTATAGGCTGTCTGATTCCAGATGATTCAATAATAGAAAATAGTTTTTCAGTTGGCAAGATAACGGCAACCGATGGCTTTATTGCGGACCTTGGTGTCGGTGGGTTTACAGGGACGGCTTATTCTCCTTATTCTGGTGTACTTAATGGGTATATTAGAGTAGAAAATTCCTATTCAGCAAGTGAACTAAATATACCATCAAATAACAAGTATGCATTAACTGCAAACATTAGCGATATCCACTCCAACACCTTCTTTGACAGCGAAATTGCCGGAGTAAACACACCGGCCGCCCAAGCCAGAACCACAGCCCAAATGATGCAGCAGGCTACTTACGTCGGCTGGGACTTTGACAATATCTGGGCTATAGATGAAGGCAGCAGCTACCCCTATTTCAGAACGCAATCGGCGCCGCCTGCTCAAACACCGGGGGATATTGTTGGCCTGATTTTATCCGAGCAAACCAGCCATTCACTAAGCTTCCGGTGGAACGAAGTGGCTGATATAGACCATTACGAGATATCATTTAACGAGCAAATTTTAAATGCAGCCGAAAATGAGGTTAGCTTTGACAAGCTTGCCCCTGACACGGAATATACTTTCGGTGTTAGAGCGGTTAGCGGGACGGCATTTGGTGAATGGGCTTCTATTACGGTTTCTACAGCTGAAAGCGATGAGAATGTAATAATAGATAGCCCCATAAACTTTATAAACACAGGGCGCACAGAAAACAGCATAAGCCTGTCATGGAGCCCGGTGGAAGGCGCTTTAGAATATTTGATAAGTTATAATGAGGAAAGCATAATTTCTCCAACAAACAGCATAACAATAGGGAATTTAAGCGCTAATAAAGAATACATCATAACTGTGCAGGCAAGAAACGACAGCGGCATAAGTGCAAAGAGCCATGAAATAAGGGTTAGAACCTCTCAGGAGCCTTTTGAAGCGGTAACAGGCCTTAGATACATAAACCGTACTAATTCGTCGGTAGCGCTTGCGTGGAATGTGGTGCCGGGAGCGGTGTCTTATGAAGTACAGTTTGGTGATGAGGTTATATCGCTTTTAGGCAGTGAGGCTGTTATAACAGGCCTTGAGCCGGGCACGCAATATGCTTTCTCCGTTCGGGCTTATTCGTCTGAAAATGTAGGAGAGTGGAGTGATGTACTGACTGTTACAACCCAACGCGGCCCTGCATCTTTACGCAGCCAGGTAACGGTTAGGGCACAGAGCAATACTGAATTTGAAATAGTAATAGCTGCTGACAACATTGATGTAAGTGCTGAAAGTGTGTTCACTGTAAGTTATGACCCGGAACTGTTACGGCTTGTAGATTTTGCCGGACATGTTGGTGCTAACCATACAACTGTAGGCCGTATACCGGGGACAGACATACAAATTATTTCTGTTTCCGAGGGTTTTATTGAGTTTAGAGTTAGTAAACAAATACCTGAAAACCAGGTGTGGAGCGGAATACTTACCATAGCCAAATTTCAAGCATTAGGCAGCGGCAGTACAGCTATTCTGTTTGGGAAATAGATATTTAACTTATGGCGATTTATACAAAAGACGAGGTGAAAAATGAAGGGAATACGAGTGATTTCAGCGTTTTTTTGTTCAATGGCATTTTTATTGTTAATGAGCATAAATGTTTATGCTAATGTATATTTTTATGATGCTGAGAACAACACCGTTACATTAGTGGCAGAAGGTGTGCCAAATGAAGGCTGCATAGGCGGCGGTTTGGCAAGAGCGCTGCCCGGGCCGAACATGGCAGACAGGATAAGGTTTTTTACTCAGGAAGAGTTTGATGCAAGAATGGAAATTGAAGCCGAAAGCCAACCTTCAGGAAGAATGGCTGTAAGCCCTCGTGCGGAACAGCAGGTTTATAGCTTAACGCCAAACACACTGACTTTAAACATTGGCGATTGGTATAACGGTATAAGAAGCACGGTGCCCCATAATATTCCGGCTTATGTGGTTGACATTATACTGCCGCCGGGTGCATTGGCCTTATGTCCAAATACACGTAGCCATGAATTACTACCAATCCAATGGCTACGTGTATTTGGACATAAGGCCAATGCACCCGGTAGTCCATAAGGTGCGTATAGCGGCAGATACAGATGGTTCATATACATACAGCCGTGTGACCAACTGGCTTACAATAACTGCAAGAGACCGCCCCGGATTTGTGCCTGCAATGAGCCCTGCAGGTAATCTGTCTATGGAAATGGGTGCCACACGCCAGCTGACCACTAACCTGTTCAGCGGTATGACATTACCCAATGGCACAGCCCTTGCTTCCAGGTCTGTGGAATGGACTTCATCTAATCCATCTGTTGCTTCTGTAACAGGAAATGGACAAGGCAATGGTGATGTCAGGGCATTAGCTCCCGGAACAACGGTAATTAGAGCAAGGAGCACATGCGGTTCTTATAATCTTACTAAAACCATTACGGTAAACAGCCCGCCTGTAACGGCTGTTACAAATTTCAGAACTACTGCGCAAACTTCTAACAGTGTTACGCTTGCGTGGAATGCCGTAGCTTATGCGCAGTCTTATGATATTGAATTTGGCGGGCAGGTTATAAATACAACAGGCACCTCAAGAACTATTACAGGGCTTTCGCCGCTTGCAAGATATTCTTTTAGAATACGTGCTAAGCATGCAACATCAGCAGGCGCTTACAGCAGCCTGCTGAATATATCTACAAGGCCTGTGCCATTGGTCGCTCCGGCTAACCTCGGTATAACAAGCAAAAGTTATGACAGCATATCTCTGAGCTGGGATCAGGTAACACATGCCGACAGATATGAAGTAACCTATGGCGGCACATCTATGAGTGTTAATATCCCGGCCGTTTCACTTTCCGGTCTTTTGCCGGATACAGAGTACAATATCTCTGTCAGGGCAATAAACTCATTGGAAACAGGGCCGGTAAGAAGTATTTCTGTTATTACTGATAAAAAACCTCCGGCCAATCCCAATAATTTAGTGCCGGCCTATGTAGGACATACGGAGGCTTTAATTTCATGGGATCAGGTTGAAGGCGCTGTGGAATATATAGCTGAGTTTGGCGGCGACATAATAACAGTATATGAGAACAAAATTGAGTTAAGCAGCCTCAAGCCTGACACTACCTATATTTTTAAAGTAAAATCAAAAGACTTGTATTTGGAAAGTGACTGGTCTTTGGAGTTTATTTTTAAGACGTTACCGCTGTCTGCACCTGTTGGGTTTGTAGCCGCCGGTAAATCGTTAGATAGTATTAGGCTTGAGTGGCAGGTTATTTCCGGTGCGCTTGAATATGAACTGCTTGTAAATGACGGCTCTGTATTTACAGACAAAAACTATATTGACCTTGATAATCTGATTTCAGGTACGGAATATAGATTTAAGCTAAGAGGGATTCACAGTGATGTAAAAAGCCCTTGGAGTGAGGAGCTGAGCGTAAAAACAGATGCCCTTGTGTTGTTGACACCAAGGGTAAGCCTTATTCAGACTACAACCACAAGCATTAGCCTTTCATGGCCTTTGGTTTTAGAAGCGGATTATTATTTAGTAAATTACGGCACAGGCGAGGTAAGGGTAAGTGAGTCTTCTGCTGTAATAACAGGTTTGCTGCCTTTTACTGATTATGAGGTTAAAGTAAAAGCAGTTAATGAACACTGGGCCGTTGAAAGTGAATATAGTTCACCGCTTACGGTTCGCACAAACCCACTGCTTCTTGATGCTGTTTTAAACCTCATTTATACGGAAAAAGGCTATGCGAGTGTTAGCTTAAACTGGAGCGCCGTGCCTGAGGCCACAGAGTACAGGGTTAGCTATGGTACTCAAATAATAACAACAACCGATACGTTTGTTACTGTTTCAGGGCTTAACCCTGATAGCTTATATACATTCTCCGTACGGGGGCAAAACTCCTATACATACGGCCCGCATAGTGAGATTACTGTTATAACCGAAAGCCCTTCCATAGGCACTCCTGCAAATCTTATTTCAACGGGGCATAACGAAAGCAGCATTTCACTTAACTGGGATGAGGTTTTAGATGCATCCGGGTACATAGTGAATTACAATGGGCAAAGCATAGTATCACGAAGCAATAGTATTACATTAGGCAACTTAGAGGCTGATACGGAATATTCCATAACTATACGCTCGAGAAATGATTATATAACCGGCGAACCAAGCGCTGAGCTTAAAGTTACAACAGACAAGCTCTCACACACAGCAGTTACGGGGCTTAATGTTTCTGCCAGAAGCAGCAGTAGCATAAGCCTTGAATGGAACCTGCTGCCTGAGGCAAACACTTATGAAGTCAGGTTTGGCAATGTAAGTGTTTTCTCACAAAGCAGTGAAATTACTCTCGAGGGGCTTTCACCGGGCAGAGAATACGAAATTAGTGTAAGGGGCAACTCATTAGAAAATACAGGTGAGTGGAGCGCCCCGTTAAAAGCAACGACACTTAGAAATGGTTCAATAATTAGCACAGAATTTTTCGTTAATGCGCAAAATACTAAAACTTATGAAATAGAGATAACAGGCAGTGATTTATATTTTGACGGGAGTAATATATTTGTTGTAACTTATGATCCAAGCACACTTCGGCTGTTGGACTTTGCAAGCCAGGCGGAAGGCAGCTATATAACTGCCGGAGCCATACCAAATACAGATATACGAATTGTTTCTGTTTCCGAAGGGGCGATTGAATTTAGAGTCACAAAAGAGATAGGCGAAGAACAGGTGTGGAGCGGTATATTAACCATAGCTAGGTTCCAATCATTAAGTACCAGGCGTACAAGCATTTATTTAGAATACTAAAGAATAGCATTTTTATGTTTGACTTGACGCTCTGCTAGCAGAAAAGTGACGTGCTCCAAGGCGTTTTCGGCGAAGCAGAGCGTATATGTCAAATGCAAATGCTATACAACACCAAAGAGGAGTAGAAAAATGAGCAAAAAAATGTATTTTGCAGTCAGGCTAACAGCGCTTTTTCTTGCCTTTATAATAGCATCCGGAGGCTTAAATGCCCAGATGGTTTTGGCACAGACAAGGGTATTAAGTGAGATTATTGAAGATATTTTAGAAGACTCAAACGCCGAAGAGGATGGAGAGGCAGAGCAGGCAGAAGAGCCTGAGGATGAACCTGAAAATGAAACCGGCGAGGAAAAGGACGACGAAGACGCTACCGATATAGAAGAAGAGGAAGATGACAAGGAAGACGAAGATGAAAAAGAAAGTGAAGAAGAGTTAGTTGCCGACGATACAGGAAAAAGAGTGTATCCGGCTTATTTTCTGGACACCTCTGAGTTTTCCGGTGAGGTGCTTTCTTTGGTGCACAGCGGCCGTAACTACTCGGACATGGACGAGTGGGAACGGTTTATACTAAAGGATCAGGCTTTTGTCCGTGAAGATACGATGACAGCTTTGGAATCTTATGGCTATGGCATTTATGAGTCTATACCAGTTGCGCGGCTTATGCAGCAGATGGAGCTAAGCGTTTATGATGTTCACCGTATGATTGAAATTTATGACGGATTGGACGGAGCTGTGTATGAGGCTAATGAGTTTCGCAGAATGCTTATTCATAATTTTACCGGGATACCTGAGCGCGACAGGACAGATATAATCAGTTTTATTGTTGCAGGGTATACGGCTGAGCATGTTATCTCTACTTACACAATGGCTTTGACTTTAGAGCTGCCTCTAAGCCTTCTTATGGGCCCGCAGCAAGTTTTCAGTGCGAATGACATTACTTTGTTGGACATAAACACAGACAATGAAATTAAACCTCCACTGCCTGAACCACCTAAGGCTCCCTTGCCGGAAGAGGAAATAGAAGAGGAAGAGGAGGAAGATCAAGAAGAAGATGAAGATGAGGGTAACGGAATACCGGATATAGATGATGGTGAGTTAGAAAATGATGGTTCTGAGGAACCGGGAGAAGATGACAGTGAAGGAACCGGCGAACCTGATTTTGCCGAGCCATTTACAAGCATTATGCACTCAGGCTCTCAGCCGGTCACTATAGCTGCGGAAAGAATGGTTTTAGCTGCTAATATATACTTACCTTTGGACGAAAACCCTGAAGAACCTGGAGAAAATGATACTGAGGAAATAACCCAACCTGAAGGTGAGGAAGAAGAGGAAGAAAAAGAAGATATTGAAGAGGAAGAAGAGTTTCCACCAAATGAAACAGTTACTGAAGAGGAAGAGGAGGAAGAGCTGCTAAGCGAGCAGGACATCCTTATAGTAATTGATTTAGCTAATCAGTATCATATTCATCCTGACATACTAATAGATTTTCTGTTGCAAAATGATATGAATGGCTCTGCTCTAAGAAGCCTGATAAGGTTTGTTCAAAGAATGAACGGCATTGTGGCAGAAGAAGAGTTTAGTATGCTTAATAACAGCCTGCGACAAAGGTCTGCCGCCCTGCCGCCGGATGTACGTTTGTCTTGGCAGTATCCCGTGTCACCGTTTAGCTACAAGGGCTCATATTCTGAAACCATAAACTTAAATACCGGTGCGTTAATTTATACAGACCATATAGTTAGCCTTCCCGGCAGAGGAGGCTTTGATTTAGACTTAGCTCTTGTTTACGATTCCAGTGAGTCAAGCAATGACTGGTACTGGGGCGAAATAATTGATGTTAATGTATATGCCAACGGAAGGTTTTACACAAATACCTGGGAGCAGGTTCTTATACCCATTACAAGGCATATAGATCAGCTAAAGCACGGGCCAAGGGACAGGTTTTTTGCTTCCGGCTGGACATTAAATACAACCAGAATATTTACTGATTACACTACTATTATTCATGGCCCGCCATATCAGGCACAGACAGCCGGCAGGTTTGTAAAGCTGGCTGACGGGCGCACTATAGAAATAGAAGTAAAGAGCGGCACAGCCCAGCTTAAAAACTACAAATTAAGTGACCTTAAGTTTCAGGCTGACAACTTTGCGGCATATCCGGGCTCAGCTTTTATTCTTACTTATGCTGACGGCACTAAAGAATACCTCAGCCAAAATCATCTGGTAGCCAGAACAGACCGATTTGGAAATGTTATCAGGTTTGTTGACTCGGATAACAGAGTTACTATAACCGATTCCAATAACAAAGTAATAACCATTGACTTACCCTCAGACAGTGTTAATGGGCAGATTAGTATTACACTGCCTGACTCCGCTGCAATTAGCTACACTGTAAGCGGCAATGACAATATTTTAACAGGTATGCCTTTAAAGCAGTTGACAGAGAAAAGAGACCAGCTTGGCAGGGTAACACGGTTTGAGTAGACTCCGGGTGAATTGGACGCCAACTTTTTCAGCCGTGCAAGCCAGACTAAGCAGGTAATAGCTCCGTCTGCGCTTCACCGTATAACAATAGGAAAGTATAATGCGACAATTTCCGATTGGTTTGGCAGTCCCTTCGAGTTTTACGGAGAGTACAGGGGCCCGGCAGGAGTGGAGATAAACAGCTACAACAGAAGCATAAACAACACTTTTGTGTTTGGCAGTGATTATTGGTTTGCCGCAAGAAGCGCCTATTATTCGAACCTTACCAAAATTACATACCCTACAGGGATGTACACGGAATATGTATACGGCAAGTCACAGGCTTCACTGCATGCTATGGGCCATAAGGATTACTACTATGTCAAAGAGCGCAGTGACTATGCGCTTGGGGTGCGGTATAACCGTGTAAGCTACACTCCGGGCTTAAATGGCAACGCTAGGAATAACTTCTCAGGCATGTCACTTACAGACACGGTGCTGACAGAACTGCCGACCAGCTATTTTTACTACATGAGCGAGCAGAACGGCTCAGTAACAACAACCTATAAATTTAACAATAAACATCTTTTAGCAGAGAAGATTGCAGAAGGAGCCGGAGTTAAGGAAACCTCAGTTTACACTTATGATTCATTAGACTTGCCTCAGACCGCTGTAACTACAGTGTCAAGCAGCTCGGGGTCGTATACAACCCATGAGCGCTTTAACCACGACAGTTACGGCAACATGACCGCTTATTGGCCGCCATTGGCGGAAGGCGGCACAGGTGATGAGTTTAAAACAAGTTTTACCTATGACTACAGCTATAACCTTTTGACAGGTAAGACATATAAGCGGGACGCAGACACAACTATAACGGAAACCTATGCACTCTCACCTGACAGGCGCTATGTGGCAAGTATGACCCGCACCGCAAACAACACCCGCATAGCAATGGAAGACTATACAGTGAACGCCGCCGGTATGCTTAGCGCTAAGCGCAGCTGGTACGGTTCGGCTGGTTATCTGGAGGAAAGCTATACCTACATAAACAATACCTATCTGGCCACAAAAACCATTGACGGTGCACAGGAACGCTATACTTATGACGAGTTGGGTAATGTAGTTAGCTACCGCGACCCAAACGGCAACACTTACCGCTACGGTTATGACCTGCTAAACCGCCTGACACGCACGGAAAACCCGGACAGAGCAGCGGACACGACACCGGACTTGGCGGCGGACAGGGTAGTGAACCCGACACAAACCCTTGGCGCTACAGCGGTGAATACTACGATATTGAAACAGGGTTCATCTAACTAAGACACCGCTACTACAACCCTGCCGCCGGAAGGTTCCTGACAGAAGATCCTATCCGTGATAGGCTTAATTGGTATGCCTATGCCAACAACAACCCTATAATGTTCAACGCCCCCTTGGGTTTAGCCGCTAGAGCGCCGGCCAAAGTGCCGTTGATAAGTTTAACCAAGCAAGGGATAATACACTGGTAGCGGCTCCCCCTAAATACAGTGGCAATATAAGCCACCTAAGCTACAACAGCCGTTCATTATTTAGGGAAAGCCGGCGGCTAATGGAGGCCGGAGCCGACCAAATACAAAACTACACCTATGACGTAATGAACCGGCTGACAAGCAGCGATTATCTCAAAAACTGTTATAGGAATTTCAGGGCGGTAAGATTTGAATTTTAACGGCACAGCAAAGAACTAGAAGTTTAACCCATAAATACGCCGGGCATTTTTTGCAAAAACTTTCTCATGGTGAACATCGGGTATAACCATAGCCGTAATATCAATATAGTCTTTTATATTTGCAAGCGGCCAATCTGTGCCGAACATAAGACGGTCAAAACCGTCTATATAATTAATCCAGGTGCGCAGATGCTGTAAGTAGCCCTCTTTTTCACGGAGGTATGTTGGCATATCCAGCTTACCCACGAGCCAGCCGGAAAGGTCAGCGGAAACATTAGCGTGTTTGTCAATTACTGCTACAGCGTCGGTAATCCAAGGGTTGCCCAGGTGGCACATGACGAAATTAACTTTGGGAAAGGCAATGGCTACCTCATCTAATGTAAGTGGATGGGCGTACTTTAGGATGCCCATAGATCCGGCTGTTTCGCCCGTATGGATAGCCACGGGTTTGTTGTAATACTCGCATAGCTCGTAGACCGGTTTATATATATCATCAGAAACATAACGATGAACATACCCGGCGTAAATTTTTACACCCACACAATTCTTGCACTTTAAATTTTTCTCAATTAAATCATAAGTTGTTTTTAAGTCTCTTTCCCACTCTGTAGAAGTATCAAGACCGGCGCAGTAGCGCATGAATTCAGGGTAAACCAGGTCGCTTGGGTCAAGAGAGCGGTTGGCCATTACAACTGCACCGACGATGCCCAGGCGCTTATATTCGCTGCGCAAGTGCTCAACGCTGTTTTCATGCCCCGCCTCCCTTGCCAGATTATTCCCATAGTCGTGGCCCATGAAGTAGTGAATGTGAGAGTCAATAATCTGCATTTCGTACCCTCCGTATCTATAAATATCTTTATTTTAATGTATTATGCCCAAACGCAAAAATTAACCGCAAAAGCGCCGGTTATTAGCGTCTTGCGGCAGTGGTTGGAATGATGTTATATTGAGGCTAGTGTAGCATAGGAGGAAGGGGGATGTCAAGGGGATGCTTTTATGCAAATTATATAGTGGAATTCCTTTGAAATAGTATCAGAAATTTAGCTTGATAAATTTCTGATACCTGTTTTAAAGGTAGGCCACTATATATTGAAGTGTAAGTTTCTATCCGCAGCTCTGCCTTAGTGAGATTCATGCGGAATCTGAAAGAATAACTGAGTATAGTTATTTCTTAATCACAAAAAAGGATGCCGAATTTTACAAGTCGGCATCCTTTTTCATTGAACATAAGAACTAATCTTGTTTAAAAACTATTTTCTTAATTGTTTCAACCGATAAGTTATATTCATCAGCAAGATGCTCCATGGACATTTTTTGTAAATATTTTTGTCTTATTTCAGTATTTCGCTTTTGGAAAAATGTACGTGCACCGGTTTTTTCTCCCCATTTCTGACGTTCCTTATCTTTCGGAAAATATAAGGTCTCTCCGGCGGCGTATTTCTGAACTTCTCTAAGAGCCTGCCTAATATCTCCATTCCAGCATCTTTTCGGCTTATTTTTTACCATACTGCGTCGCACCTTCCTAGCAGATTTTCTTTGAATATGCGTCGTCAGGTGCTCCTTGTCTGGCAAAAAAACGCTCGAAAATCTACTGAAAGCGAGATATTAGACAGGCTCTTAATAAACTTCCAGGGAGAACGTCGGAGGCATTTTTATATTTCAAGGTTATGCACCTCCGCTGGGTTTTCAGTTAACTCTTAAGAAGTCCTCAATGGTTTCATACTCATCAAGTTTAGCGCCGTTTTTTTCGATTGCTTGCCTAAAAGACAATTCAACTTTTTTGGCTTGATTACAGAAGCTGCTAAGGTCGTTTGCGTTATAAGAGCTTAAAATATCAGTATCGGTTATACCAAACCTTGCACCCCATTCGTTAACCTCATTTTGCAACATACAACCCCAAATGTAGGTATTGACAGGGTCACTTTTATCACACCAATGATAAACTCTGCGCCATGTGTAGCAAAGTTCCTGATACCAACTAGCTAATTCGGAAAAATCGGGAGGAATGTTAGTGCCGGGCGGTTTTTCAAGTGTATTAAGAAACTCTTTTGTATTTTTTATTTCAAGGGCAGAAGACCGCTGCTTCAAAAAATTTGATTGCAAATTTTTAAGCGGCGGGCGAACTGACTATTTGGTGGGGGTTTCATGCCCACCACCAAATAGCTTTACATTTTTGTAGAAAATGTAAAGCCTTGACCAACTCATAACACAATCGCTTTTGCTTGTCGGGGCACGATTCTGTGACTATATTATGATATAGTTTTACAAAATCTTTCGGAACTTTTTTCATATTAGAAAGTTCTTGTAATTGATTTGTTTGTCCGTGTGTGAAGTAGTTAAGATTTGCAAATGCAACAGCGATAGACAGCAAGTCACAAACATTCCCTGCGTTTTCACGCACTTTGCACAGTTGTTCTTCAAACAGGGTTTCTTGATAAATTTCTGTTACAGTATTAAGCCATTTTTTTGCACGCTCATTCATATATTGAGGGTTTTGCAGATTTGCTTGCAAACGCGCCTTAAGGCTAATAAATCTTTGTCTGTCTTCATCATTTCTAGCCCAGAGAATCTCAGAATCAGCAAGGCAAGTTGTGTTGTAGTGCTTAACATCTGCCATATTCTCAATGATATCCCATGACATTGGAAACAGGTCATAACCAATGTCATTAATAATGAATGTTCTTGCAAGGCCATTAGCCCTATTGGTTGCGGGGATATAGAAGCCGAAAACAGCAGCGTTCATGTCTTTATCAAGCTTTAAGGTTTTGTGTTCCAGCAATAGACATACATCATTGCTGTATTCTGATTCTATTTTTTTGATAGCCCAATCAGCTAACTGTCTATTGATATTATTCATGGCAAAACCACCTTTTTATTTTGTCGAGCGCTCGTATATATAATAGCAGTTAGGGTGGTGAGCCATCAATACCAACCTTAATTAGAATTATTCTATACCGGTTTTTCTACCGGTTAAAAATACTCTTGACAATATGCCGTAATGGGGGATGGGGTGGTAAGTTTACTCAATTTGCATTTTGATACCATACATCCATATCCTTAACGTCACCCATGTCTTTAGCTTCTGTATCTTTACCTTCGTCTGCATCGTCACCTTCGGCAGGGGTATTAATTTTAACTATATTTTCCACCTCTTCAGTGTACTGGCTTATAATACGCTCGACAATTTTGTCCTTAGTGTTGTCCAGCTCGCTAAGTAGGGTGAGTTCGCCCCAAATGCCCTCTAAGAGTTTGTCCAGACCTTCAAGAAGTTTTTCCATGCGCTGTTTTTCTGTGGCGTAGTCGTTGTAGACTTTTCGCTTGTCTTCTAAATCTACGGTTTTAGCAAATTTTTCTATGGTTATAAGAGCGTTGACTATTTTTTTCTCCCGAAGGAAGTCTTCTATCTGCCGTTCTGTTTGGTACATAGCATTTTTTATAGAGTCATAGCGGCGGGTGATAGTTTTATAGTCATGAAAATCACTCAGGTTTTTCTTAAGCTTGTCGGAATTTCTTACATTATATTTCTTATAAGCAAACCTCAAAAAGTTAAGGTGATAGGCGTACACCACGTTTTTCTTATTTATAAATTCCACACATTTCTGCTGTTTAAGAAGGTTTATTCTAAGCTCACGGCCTATTCTATGCCTAAAGGCGCGCAAAAACATTATTAAAATTATAACAGTAAAGCAGAGCAGGGCAGTTGGCACAAACATATTTTGGCTATTATAGAAAATCCAAAAACCTAGAAAGGCTGCCATAAGACCAAAGACGCTTAAAAGCCCTATGGATAATTTCTGCACAAAGTCACCGGCGTTCTGCATTTGAAAATAGTCATATTCTAAGTCAGATTTTTCTCCCTGCAATAAGCCTATGTCATGGCGTAAAATTTTTCTCAGGCGTTCGGAGTTCTCCATGCTGTCTAAGATATACTTTGCTCCTTCTTCCAAAGCGCCCATTTCTACAAGGCCTTTGTCAAAACCTACTATTTGGAAGCGCAGTGCGTTTCTGTCCTTATTAAGGGATATAAAGCGCTCAATCATGTTCTTAAAGTCTTCTATTTCCTCGTCTGTAAGGCTTTCATAACATTCAAGCTCAGCCATTTTCTCGGCAAGAACACCTGCCCGCTTAATAGCCTGAATACGGCGCTTAGATATTATAATGGCCTCATCACAAAGCTCGGCACTTTTTTTAACTACTTCGAAGCTCTCGTGCTTCTTAGGTACAAGGCGCACAAAGAGGTCAAATCTCGAAACAGTTGCCGCCTTTTTTGACTTAGGTGCAGGGGTTACTTTATTTATAAAATTAACTAAATGAGTGAAAATGTTGGCTTTCTTTGGTTTGTTTTCTTCCAATTTTAAATCACCCTTTGCTAAGCGTCCTAATTCTCTTATACTTTTAACACATTGTTGAAAATGAAAGCAATCTTTATACAATCAATAGCTATTATCATAGTATAATCAGCTGTTTCAAAAAGCAGCGGTGCATCATTTTTCTTTACAACAACGCTGGTTGTTTTATTAGCTATATTCTCCCAAGAGCTTAAGAAAAATACTCCGTCATCCTCAGTGATTTGCCAGTTTAAGCCTAAACGGTTTTCTATATGGTAATCTTCATTACAACCGAATGATTGGAGCAGTTTCTCTTTAGCTGAAAAAAAATCTTGTATATTGCCTCTCATAGGCCCCTCCTTAAACTATTCAAAGTCTTTGTATAAAAGACTTTCTTGTATGCCGGTGTTGTTTTGGTATTTGCCTGAGTTGTACGGCGCAAACTCTCCCTCAAGTGTGTGGTAATAGATTTGACATATGCCAACGCCCGGATAAATCTTTATAGGCTGGACACAGTGGAACTCAAGAGTCCAATACCCTGAAAAACCAACATCACCAAAGCCGGCAGTGACGTGTATGTACAACCCAAGCCGGCCTATAGACGAGCGGCCCTCAAGCATGGGAACGCAGTTTTTAGTGGATGTGTATTCCACAGTTCTGCCAAGATAGAGTTTGCCGGGCTGAAGCAGCAGGCCATCTTCCGGTATTATTATGTTTTTAGTTTTATTGGGTTTTTTCATGTCAAGAACAGCCTCATCATAAACCAAAAATTCGTTATACAGATGCAAATTGTAACTGTTGGGGTTTAAGTTTTTTTCGTTATAAGGCGCAATTATTATATCACTACCTATTCTTTTTTTTATTTCAAGCCCTGATAAAATCAAAGCATCTCCTCCTCTTTCTTGTTACGGTGCGGTTGGTAAAGTATAACATAATTTTAGTAAGAAGTACCTTACGTATTTTGGTGCTTCTTTTTATGTTTATAATTATAAAGTAAATTTCTGTCGTTTTAAAGAGGTATTTTAATAAAACAATAACAGGCTTCCTATTTTTTTAGGAAGCCTGTTATTGACGCTTCTTAATGCCTTGACTTGCAGTAATATATGGCTTTCTGTAAAAGCATAATAATATCCCAACCGGTAATAAAACTCATTTAAGGCAATGTATGGCTAAATTACTTTAAAAAGGACCAGAGAAAAGCAAAAAAATCTCCGAATTCAAGGAATTTTCCGATTAAGGGTTAGGGACATTTTTAAAGCAGCTTTAGTATATGATGAGAAATCTACTTAGATTTGTCATTAAATTTTGTGGAACCTGAATCGGCATCAAGAACTGAGTCGATACGGTCTTCATTGCCGCCCGTGGTTTTCTTTTTAGATTTATTTTTTTGTTTTTTATCAGGCATTTTTATCCCCCCTCTTTTTCAGTATTATAGTATTTAAAAAAATTATTCCTTAAGCTTCAATGACAAGGCTATTGTAATTTTAGGTAGATTGGGTGTATAATGTGTGCATAATGAGAAACACTTCGCAACGCGAAGTGTTTCAACCTTAATTGCACAAGGAGATTTTGTGAAGCAAAATCGAGTAATAAATGCTTCACGGCTTGGAGTGTTTCAACCTTAATTGCACAAGGAGATTTTGTGAAACAAAATCGAGTAATAAATGCTTCACGGCTTGGAGTGTTTCAACCTTGAAATAAGATTTTTATGATTAAACCCAACATACCGAAAGAATGTGGTGAGCCTTATGATAGATTTTGAAGAAGAAATAAGTAAATATAAACCAATATTGGGCATTGACGATGTGGAAAGCTCCATTCAAACTGACGAAATAAAGGATATGATGGATCTTTTGCAGTATATAACCGACCAGGCTTCTGGCAGAAGGCGTAAGGGGAAGATTTAATTGAAGTGTCCAAATTGCGGTTACAGCTTTTTGTCGGGTAATGTTTGCCCTGAGTGCGGTGTTGATATACTCATTTTCGAAAAAACTTTGAAAATTAGCGATGTTTTATATAACAAGGGTTTAGATTTGGCGCGGATACGTGATTTGTCCGGCAGCATTGACTCCCTGACAAAAAGCATACAATTCAATAAAAACAACTACTACGCCAGAAACCTTTTAGGACTGGTTTATTTTGAGGTAGGAAAAATAGGTGATGCATTGAAACAGTGGGTTATGAGTGCATCACTTATGAAAGAGGGAAATCCTGCCCTTCGTTATATTGATGCGGTGCAAATGGCTCCGGGTCTTTTAGATGATGATAATGACGCTATAAATATGTATAACAGTGCTCTTTTTCACATACAGCAAAAAAGTGACGATCTTGCAGTTATACAGCTTAAAAAGGCTTTGGAACTTTCTCCAAGCTTTATTGATGCTATGAACTTGCTTGCTCTTTGTTATCTTATTAAAAATGAGAAGCAGATGGCGTCAGTGCTGGTAGAGAAAGTCTTGGAACTGGACACTAACAATCCTGTGACTCTAAATTATTATAATGCGCTGTTCCCTGATAAAAAAAGGGTAAGCCTTAAAGAAATACGGGAAACGGATTTGTCTGCAGGCCAGCCAATTGTTCCCGGAAAACTTCTGGACGAAATGAAGCGCAGGAAATTATTTTCCAGCAACTTTTTTATGGTAGAGGCGCTGAGTTTTGTTGTTGGTGTTTTATGTACTTTAGCCCTTCTCTTTCTTACTTATATTCCAGGTACGGTGGCCGATGCTAACAGAGAGATAGACGGCCTTACGACTTCTCTTACAGCAACAGAGGATGAGCTGTCCAGGGTAAGCAGAGAAGCAGAGCGTGATATTGACCGCCTTGAGAGAGACCTTAGGGAGGCTAGGAGAGAAATTGAAAGTCTATCAGAACTAATTGGTGTTAGTGACCAGGAACAAAGGGTTGAGCTGGCTAGGGCAAGAATGCAGGCCGGTGATTTTGTAGAGGCTGCACTTATTGCACAGGCTATAGACATACTTGCTTTGCGTGACACTACTTATAATGACTTTATAGAAATCAGGGATAATTCATTTAGGGCGGCATCTTTGGAGCTGTTTAATGACGGGCAGATGTATTTTACCGCTGAAAACTTCGATGCCGCCAGGCATGCTTTTGAGAGAAGTTTGCAGTTTTTACCTGATGATGCGCAGCATGACGATGATATATACTTCTTCTATGGCAGAATGGCACAAATTGAGGGTGATTTAGCTTCAGCGAGGGACTATTACAGAATAGTTATAGAGGAGTTTGGTGCAAGGTCTAATAGATACGGAGATGCTAATTTAAGGCTTGCAGAGATAGGTGGATAAGTTTACCGGTTAAGGCCGCATTACACTGGACTTGTTCGGAAAGCAAATGTTGAAATAAAGAGCGATAAAAAAATTCTCTGAAACAGGTTATGCAACATTGCCAATTAAAATTTACTAAATTTTTACTAAAGTTTCGTGTGTTTGTTACCGAGTTATAATTAGGCAATTAAAAAAAGAGGTGAAAATTCAGTAAAACTATTGATTCTTGCTTGACAGGTGATAAAAAATGTTATAAAATGCTTCTGATTGTTATAATAGGCTTATTCAGAGGTCTGCATTGTAAATAGCTGCAGCGTTTTGTGGGGGGAAAAGGTGAGCGAAAATAAGTTTTACATAGAAGCCGGAGTTGATGTGCATGCAGGATATGCCTCTAACGAAGGGATAAAAGAATATGTAAAGAAAACCTTAAATAAAAATGTTTTGGGAAGTTTGGGCGGGTTTTCGGGGTTATACTCACTTGCCGATTTTAGGTTCATGGATGAGCCTGTTTTAGCTTTTGGCACCGACGGAGTCGGTACTAAGTTGAAGCTGGCTTTTTTGATGGATAAACATGATACCATTGGCATAGACTGTGTAGCTATGTGTGTTAATGATATAATATGCAGCGGAGCCAAACCCCTTGCCTTTCTTGATTATTATGCCTGTGGTAAAAATGAGCCGGAAAAGGTTATCTCTGTTGTAAAAGGTGTTGCTGAGGGCTGTTTGGAAGCCGGCTGCTCACTGGTTGGCGGAGAAACTGCTGAAATGCCCGGGTTTTATGCAAGCGGTGAATATGATTTAGCCGGGTTTTGTGTTGGTGTTGCAGATAAAAAAGATATTATTGACGGTAGTAAAGCGGCTGCCGGTGATGTAATTATTGGCATTGCCTCAAGTGGTGTGCATTCAAATGGTTTTTCTCTTATAAGGAAGGTTTTTAAAATAGAAGATGACAGGGCAGTTTTGGATGAGTATTATAATGAGCTTTCTGCTACTTTAGGAGAAGTTCTTTTAACTCCCACTAAAATATATGTTAATGCAGTTCAAGCGGCTGTGTTGACGGGCCGTGTTAAGGCCATAGCCAATATCACAGGCGGCGGGTTTTATGAAAATATCCCCAGAGCATATGTGAATTTATGTGCGAAGATTAGAGATGGTTCTTGGCCTGTGCCCCCGGTATTTGATTTGATGATGAAAAAGGCTTCCATACCCAGAAATGAGATGTTTGGCATATACAACATGGGTATTGGTATGATTATTATAACAGCAAAAGAGCATGAGAATGAAGTTCTAAAGGCTCTGGAAGCTGCCGGGGAAAAGGCTTACATAATAGGTGAAATGGCGTTATATGAAGGAAAAGAGATAGAAATATGCTAAAAGTTGCAGTGCTGGTTTCCGGCGGAGGAACAAACTTGCAGGCCATAATTGATTCTATAGGCCGCGGCGAAATTAGAGCCGAGATAGTTAAGGTTGTGTCTTCCAGGCCCGGGGTTTACGCATTGGATAGAGCAAAACACGCCGGTATACCATTTGAGGTTGTAAGGGCTAAAGGCAGCAGAACATTACTTCAAGCCGTTACTGAGTCAGGAGCGGAGCTGGTGGTTTTGGCCGGTTTTCTTAGGATTTTAGAGCCGGAGTTTATTGAAGTTTACAGAAATAGGATTATAAATGTGCATCCATCATTAATCCCGGAGTTCTGCGGAAAGGGGTTTTATGGGCTAAAGGTGCACGAGGCTGTGATAGAGTCAGGGGTTAAGTGTACCGGCGCTACCGTGCATTTTGTCGATGAAGGCTGCGATACAGGCCCTATAATCATTCGTAAGATTGTAAAAGTCGAAGCTTATGATACACCGGAAAGCCTTCAACGAAAAGTTATGGAGGAGGCGGAATGGGAACTGCTTCCGGCAGCAATAGGGCTTATAGCTGACGGTAAAATTAGTATTAGAAACGGGTTAGTATATTTTTCAGGATATGAGTGATAAAGATGAAAGTTTTAGTAATAGGCGGCGGCGGCAGAGAGTGCGCTATTGTATGGAAGCTAAGTAAATCGGCTCGTGTTAAAAAAATATTCGCAGCTCCGGGAAATGCTGGTATGGAAGGTATGGCAGAGCTTGTAAATATAACCTCTACTGATGTTTCGGGGCTTTTGGAATTTGCAGTTTGTGAGCAAATAGATTTAACTGTAGTAGGGCCGGAAGATGCGCTTGCTTTAGGTATAGTTGACATATTTGAAGAGAAGGGCTTGAAAATATTTGGGCCAACTCAAAATGCTGCTGTTATTGAATGCAGTAAGAGTTTTTCTAAGGATTTTATGAAGCGCAACAATATACCTACGGCACAGTATGAGATATTTGATGACAAAAATGAAGCTTATGATTACGTAAAACGGCAAGAATTCCCCGTGGTAATAAAGGCTGACGGCCCGGCTGTTGGCAAAGGGGTTTACATATCAGCAAGCATAGCAGAAGCAGAGCTTGCGCTTAATGAAATAATGGAAGATTTCAAATTTGGTGATTCAGGCAAAAAAGTTGTTATTGAAGAGTATTTGGAAGGGACAGAGGTATCGGTTTTAAGTTTTGCTGATGGAAAAACCGTAGTTCCTATGATAAGCGCTAAAGACCATAAGCGTATTCATGACGGAAATAAAGGCCCTAACACCGGGGGCATGGGCACAGTAGCTCCGAACAGTGATTACAGTGAAGAACTCTCGCATGTGTGTTTGGATAAAATATTTAAACCTACTGTGGCGGCAATGGCAAAAGAAGGCAGGGTATTTAAAGGGGTGCTGTTTTTTGGGCTTATGCTAACAAAAGATGGGCCAAAGGTTATAGAATACAATGCGCGTTTTGGCGATCCTGAAACTCAAGCGGTGCTTCCTTTACTTGAAAGTGATTTATTTGAGGTTTGTTTAGCCTGCTGTGACGGCTCGCTTGATAAGTGTGATATTAAATGGAAAGAAGGCGCCGCTGTTTGTGTAGTGCTGGCCTCTCAGGGCTATCCCGCTGGCTTTCAAAAAGGATTTCAAATTGGTGGGCTTTCTTCATTAAATGCTAAAGAGGATGTTGTAATATTTTTGGCCGGTGTAAAGAAAAAGGATGGCGATATACTGACGAATGGCGGCAGAGTTTTAGGGGTTACGGCTTTAGCCGATAAGCCGGATGAGGCCGTAAATAAGGCGTATGCCTATGCTGAGCTCATTACATTTGATAATAAATATTGCCGTAAAGACATAGGTAGAAACTGACAGTTGCATTTAAATTATTCTTAATGATGTACGAAACAGGTTTGAGCACCGTTTTTTCAGTTGCAAATGTTCTTTTTGTTTAAGTTCAGCCCAGAAATTCAAAAATTTGTATGTTGCCAAGAAAATTCAACTGTGGTAGAATTCTTTTTGCAGGGTGATTTTGTCGAAAATTACGAAGCGAAATTTGCAAGAATTACAGTTAAAAAACTAACAATAACTACGAGGGTTAATTAGTATAAATATTTCAGTGTATTTGGAGGGAATCAATTATGATGTTTGACAGCATTTTTTCCCACAACAGAATAATCGGTACAGCAATGAACGCTGCTACTGTAAGAAGTAATGTTATAAATAACAACATCGCTAATCAGGATGTTCCGAATTTTACAAGAAGTGTTGTGGTGTTTGAGGAGTTATTAGCTAATGAGCTTGACTCTGCCGGAAGAACAGGCAGCATTAATCTTTCCAATGTTTCACCTAGAGTTGTACATAGTATGGAGGGGTTTAGCTTTAGAGTCGATGGCAATAATGTTGACCCTGAATCGGAAATGGTTGAGCTTTATAAAAACTCCGCAAGGTATGATGTTATGGCAAACAGCCTTATGAGCAACTATAGACGTATAAATGCAGTATTACAGGGTATGAGATAAGATATGCACATAAAACTTTGTAATAATAGATTGAAGAAGTAATTATAATAAGGAGGCAAAACGATGGCATCTTTCTTTAACAGTTTAGACATAAGCGCCACCGGTATGAGAGCGCAGCGCTTAAGACTGGATGTTATTTCATCTAATATAGCAAACGCTTCTACTACAAGAACGGCTGATGGCGGTCCATTCCAAGCAAGAACTGTAATATTTGAGGAAATGAATCCTAACAAAAACTTTGGAACTGTTTTGTCAAATGAGATTCTAAGGCAAGGAAATAGCAGCGGCGGCAGTGGTGTTAGGGTAAGAGAAATAGTAACTAACAGAGCGCCGGGGCCTTTAGAGTATGACCCTGATCACCCGGATGCTAATGAAGATGGATTTGTTCAACGTTCCAACGTAAATATAGTGTTTGAAATGGTTAATATGCTTAGTGCCAGCCGCTCTTATGAGGCTAGTGTAACCGCTTTTAATACGACTAAGTCGATGATATCAAAGACTCTGGAAATTTCAGGAGCATAGCAAATATACTAATAAAAGTGCTCTAAAATGAGGAGGATACATAGATGAACAACATAGAAGCTTTAAGCCAATTAGGTTTTGATAGAGTTCAAGGTAAGTCCCCTCTTGATGGTCTTAGGCAGATGCAGGCAGTAGAGGTGCCTGCCGGGGGAGACTTTGACGGATTTTTAAGTGCGGCTATGGATCTTTTGAATGAAACGAGCCGTTTAGAGCATGAAGCGCAAGGATTGCAGCTTGACTATATAACAGGCAAAACTGATGATATTTTGGGTGTTGTACTGGCTGAGCAGCGAGCTCAGATGGCGCTTAACTTCACAGTTCAGGTAACCAGCCGAGTAGTTGAGGCTTACAGGCAAATAATATCTATGCAAATTTAGGCTGGTTTGCCTTGAGAGCGAGCCGTTTGTTGGGTGGTTTTTTCAAACACCCAAGCAAGAGCCCGTGAAAATCCGTTTTCGTGGGTAGTGTCCAATTGATTTACATTTTCATAGAAAGTGTAAATCCTTGATGTTACTAATGACTTAATGATTAACCGTACTAGAGTAACTCTGCGAAAATGAGGAGAGCTATGCAGGATAGAATTCGTGAGTTGGTTGGCAATTTGAGAGAAAGATGGAAGGGGCTTGAGCGTCAGCAGCAGATGCGCTTAGGCCTTGGTGTCCTTTGTTTGGTCATGGCTATTGGCGTTACTCTTTATTTCGCTTTGAGGCCTGAGTGGTATACCCTTTTATCAAATAGAGACCTTACAACTACGTCAAGAGCACGCACGGTTCTTAATGAGGCCGGCATCAGAAATGAGGTTAGGCAGGGTGGTACGGCTCTTGTGGTTTTAGCCAGAGATGAGTTTGCCGCCAGGTCTGTTCTTAATGACCATCCTGATGTTGGCGGTATATCTTTCTTTGATTTCCAAGACTATATTGATAGTGTGGGGTTTGGTGTTTCGGAAGCCACGAGAAGCGATATGGCTATGATGGCTTTGCAGAACAGGATTGCCCAGGCAATAAGAGAAATGGCCGGCATAACTGACGCTACAGTTCTCCTTGACATACCTGATACCCGTTCAAGAATTTTTGGAAATGCTGCACCTGCTACTGCCAGCGTTTTCATTACCCATCAGGGGCGCATAGATTATAACTCTGCAAGAAGTATTGCCGAACTTGTGGCATCTGCTGTGTCTTCGCTTGATGTGGAGAATGTAAGAGTTACAAACCAGCATATGGATGTGCTGTTTTCAGGGGATACTGACCCTCTGAGCTCAAATACAGGCAGTGAGTTTGATGTGATGCTTAGGCACAGGAATATGATACAGACAGATGTCCACAGACTAATTAGCCCTCATTTTGATGATGTCAGGGTTCTTACTAATGTAGTTGTAAATACGAACAGAGTTACAAGGGAAACGCGGGAGGTGATTCCGTCTGATGCGGAAAACAACACGGGAGTTTTAGTGCATGAAACCCAAAACCGCGAAAGTGCAACATCAACAGGCAGTGCGGGGGCTGAGCCTGGTCTTGGCACTAATAATCAAATGGATAACCAGTATCAGATGAGTGCCCAAGCGGCTCAAGAAACAAGTTCCACCAGGCAGCAACATGAGCGTACTTGGGAGCCTACCCGTATTCATACTGTTGAACAGGAAAGTTTTGGTGACTTTGTGCCCGATGAAAGCTCTGTAGCGGTAATAGGCTACAGACATACGTTTTTCGACCAAGCTTACATGGAGGACAATGGTCTTTTGGGTGAGCAATCTTGGGTGGACTTTGTTGAAGAGAGACGGGCTGAGATGCCCTTAAATATAACGGCTACCTTTGAGGAGTCTTTGATTCCTGTCATTCAGGCGGCATCGGGTATTCCTAATGATAATGTAGCTTTTGCTGCTTTTGAAATGTTTTACTTTAACGACAGAATTGTTACACCTTTCGATTGGCAGCTTTTGGTTGTGTTTGCGCTTTTGGCTATACTCCTTGCATTCCTTGCTCTCAGTTTGTTCAGAAGGAATCAGCCGCAGGAGATTTTGGAAGTTGCCCCGGAATTATCTGTTGAAGATCTTTTGGTCAGCACGCAGCTTGAGGAGGAGGAAGAAGCCCTTGAGCCTCTTAAAGACATTGACTATAGCGCTGACTCTGATATTAAGAAACAAATTGATAAGTTTGTTGAAGACAGGCCCGAGGCAGTTGCTCAGCTTCTTAGAAACTGGCTCAATGATAGTTGGGAGTGATAAATTATGTCGCAAACCGCACTTACGAGTAAAAGACCTTATGAAGACTTTGTTGGCAGAGAAAAGGCGGCAATTTTGCTGATTACCTTAGGCCCTGAAAAGTCTGCTCAAGTATTTAAGCATTTAAAAGAAGATGAGATAGAGCAAATCACTCTCGAAATAGCTAATATAACAACTGTTTTACCTGATATAAAAGAAGCGGTGCTTGATGAATTTTACCAGATATGCCTTGCCCAGCAGTACATTACTGAGGGCGGTATATCTTACGCTAAGCAGTTGCTTGAAAAAGCGCTTGGTGAATCCCGCGCCTTTGATATTATATCAAAGATGACAAACTCTCTACAGGTACGCCCATTCGACTTTATAAGGAAAGCAGAGGCTTCTCAGGTGTTGAACTTTATACAGCATGAACATCCGCAAACGATTGCCCTTATACTTTCTTACATGAAAGGCCAGCAGGCTGCTCAGGTTCTTGCTGATTTGCCGCAGGAAAAGCAGGCGGATGTTGTACGGCGTATAGCTGTAATGAACAGAACAAGCCCTGAGGTAATAAAGGAAGTGGAAAAGACTTTGGAGAAGAAACTTTCAACCCTTATGATGGAAGGTATTACAACAGTAGGCGGCATAGATGCGGTTGTGGAAATTCTTGGCTCTGTAGACAGGGGCACCGAGAAAAACATCATGGAAACTTTGGAAGCAGAAGATTACGAACTTTCCGACGAAATCAGAAAGAAAATGTTCGTTTTCGAAGATATATTGTCACTTGGCAACAGAGACATTCAGCTTATACTCCGTCAGGATATAGACAACAAAGAAGTTGCAATTGCGCTTAAAGGCTCTACAGAGGATGTACAGAACCTTGTGCTTTCCAATATGTCAAAGCGTTTGGCTGCTATGATAAAAGAGGATATGGAATTTATGGGGCCTGTGCGCCGCTCGGATGTTGAGGAGGCTCAGCAGAAGATTGTTTCTATTATCCGTAGGCTTCAAGACGCCGGTGAGATTATCGTTTCTCGCGGTGGGGGAGATGATGTAATTGTCTAAAGTTTATAAGTCGTCTAGGGTAACAATTGATAAAGAGCATATAGTTACCATTGATGTGGAGCAAGTAATCCCTGAGCCTTTACCTAAGCTATTGCAGGATGTGGCAGATGAGTTTACTCCTATAGAGCTTGGGGGAGAGCTATATGAGGAAGAGGAAGAAGAACCCCCTGAGATTCAAGCTCAGCAGATTATAGAAAAGGCACAGTTTGAAGCTGATGGTATAATTGCAGTGGCTCAGCGCGAAGCTGATGATATCTTAGATAAGGCTAGAACAGTGGCTGCGTCTGAGAGGGAAGCTGCAAGCAAAGAAGGCCGCGACAAAGGTTACGCAGAAGGCTTGGCAGACACTGAACAGATGAAAAACGAGGCAAATGAAATTGTGTCTAAGGCCTATGCAGAGAAAGAAGAAATACTTCAACAAGCAGAGCCCAGAGTGGTAAAGCTTATTGGAGAGCTCACCAAAAAACTCCTTTTGGACGAAGCTGAAATTAACCCTGATGTTATCACAATATTAGTTAAGTCAGGGCTATCTCAGACAACTCTTGGAGGTTCTATCAAAGTTAGAGTTTCAAATGAAGATTATGAAAATGTTGTTGCAAAAAAAAGCGAAATAATGGCATCATTCGAGGGGATACAGGGTCTGGAATTATTTGAGGACTTGGCATTACCGATTGGCGGATGTATAATAGAGACAGACTTTGGTTCTGTTGATGCAAGCATGAATAAGCAATGTGATGAGCTTATAAAAAATTTAAATTACTTATTCAAAAACAGGTGATACATTGGCATTTCAAATTGATTTCTCTAAATATGACGAGTTGTTAGAAAAAAGTTACGTAAAAAAATACGGCAGAGTTTCTCAGGTGGTAGGGCTTACTATAGAGTCAGAGGGGCCTGATGTAAATGTAGGGCGCAAGTGTTTTATACGCACTGCTTCTCATGCTGAGCCGGTAACGGCCGAGGTAGTTGGATTTAAGCATAATAAAATTCTGCTAATGCCCTTGGGTGATATGTCAGGGGTTGGGCCCGGTTCTGTAGTTGAGGCTTCGGATATGCCTCTTAGTGTAAATATTGCAGAAGATATTTTGGGCAGAGTGCTTGATGGTCTAGGGGAACCTATGGACGGGCTGGGCCCGCTTAGAAATTCAAAGAGTTATCCGGTTACAAATCCTCCTCCTGATCCACTTAAAAGAAACATGATTCGAACCCCATTATCATTAGGGGTGAAAGCGATAGACGGCCTTTTGACTATAGGCAGGGGCCAGAGGGTAGGGATATTTGCAGGTTCCGGCGTAGGTAAATCAACCCTTATGGGTATGATAGCCAGAAACACCAGCGCTGATATAAACGTTATTGCTCTTATTGGTGAGCGTGGAAGAGAAGTTAGAGAGTTTATAGAAAACGATTTGGGTGAAGAAGGCTTGGCGAGGTCGGTGGTAGTAGTTGCCACATCAGACAGACCGGCACTGGAGCGCCTTAAAGCTGCACAAGTTGCAACATCTATAGCTGAGTTTTTTAGAGACAAAGGCAGAGATGTACTTTTCTTAATGGACTCATTAACACGTTATGCAATGGCCCAGCGTGAAATTGGTTTGGCTATAGGAGAACCTCCGGTTTCCAGGGGTTATACTCCTTCGGTTTACTCGGTAATGCCAAAACTTCTGGAGAGAGCCGGCTGCTCTGAATCAGGCTCGATCACAGGTTTATATACGGTTCTTGTAGATGGTGACGATTTAACGGAACCTGTTACAGACACTGCAAGAGGGATATTAGACGGACACATTGTTCTAAACAGAGCAATCGCTTCCAGAAATCAGTACCCGGCTATTGATGTACTTGCAAGCGTGTCCCGTGTTATGAGTGCAATTGTTACGCCTGAGCACAAGGATGCGGCCAATAAGTTTAAAAAAACAATGGCTGTTTATGCGTCAAATGAGGATTTGATTAATATAGGCGCTTATGCAAAAGGCTCTAACCCTGAGGTTGACTATGCTATAGATGTGCACAACACAGTTTTGGAGTTTTTAACTCAGGACACTCATGCGAAATTTGAGTATGAGGATGTAGTTAACATGCTGATAGAGATAGTGAGTTAAATGATGAGGCGGCTAATCTAAAATCGGGTGGTGTGTAAATGGCAAGATTCAAATTCAAAATGAACAGCTTGCTTAAGCTTAACGAAAGCATTGAAGAGCAGAAGAAAAATGAATTCGCAAAAGCGGCGGCTGAACTTGAAAAACAGCGCGATAAGTTGAAAAGCCTTGCAGCTGAAAGAGAATCTTGCATATTAAACTTCCAGAATGCAGTAAGAGAACGGATTGACCCCCGCCAAAGTGATATGCGGGGCAAATACATAAATCTTGTAAGTAAAAGAATAGAAACACAGAAGGTAGAAGTAAGAAAGCATGAGGAATTTCTTGAAAGTAAACGGCTCGAACTGGTTGAAGCTACTAAAGAAAAGAAAAAACTTGAAAAATTAAAAGAAAAGCAATTTGAACAGTACATAATAGACGAAAAGCGTGAGGAGCAAAAAATCACGGACGAAGTTGTTGGTTACAAGGTATTTGCCAAAATATCATAATACATATAAGCAGTACATGTTTTACGGTTTTTTACATAGCTTGGCCAGAAAAATGTAAAGCGGTGCGGTTATAGCTATTGTTAGGAGGAAATGTATGTCTCAACTTATGTCACAGCTTAAAAAAAATAAGAATGACGATGTAAATGCGACAGTGGATGTTGACGACATTGGTTTAGACGACACCTTCGGTGCCGAGGATGAGGATAACCCCAGGAAGAAAAAGAAAAAAGAAAAAAAAGAGAGAGAAGCCGGGGAAAAGAAAAGTAAGTGGCTTGGTTTTGTAATTTTTGGGGTTATAGTAGCGGCTCTTGCAGGTTTTGCCGTGGCTGTTGTGCAGTTTAATGCATTAGGCCTTAGAGATAATCAGCTTAGGGATATACTTGAGTCAGTGCCTATTGTGAATAATATGCTGCCGCCTTTGGAAGGGTATGACTATGTAGCTGCAATGAGCGTTGATGAGCTTGTTTTAGAAATAGAGCGGCTTGAGGCCCTTAATAGAAACTTATCTACTGATGTTTCACGGCTAGAGAGCTTAAACAGTGATTTACTGGGAGAAATTAGAACTTTGCAGCCGTTTCAGGAAAACCATGCGCAATTTACAGAGGCTAGAGAAGCTTTTGAGCGGGAAGTAGCTTTGGAAAACCCTGTGGCTTATGAAGCTTTTTTCAGGCAAATTCGAGAAGAGCGAGCAGAAGAAATATTTAGAGAAATTGCAGGGATAAGTAATCACAATGCTGAGGTAAGAAGTTTTATAAGCACTTACACTAATATGGACGCGTCGTCTGTTGCGCCAATATTTGATAGGCTTTTGCGCACTGATATTGAATTGCTTCTTACTATTTTAAGGGGTATGAGCGCACAACAGCGTGCTGAAATTTTAGCTGCGCTGCCTGTAAACTCAGCGGAACAGATTACAAGAAGAATGGCTCCGGTTGCACCGGAGACACCGTAGCTTATATTGCATGGTTAGGGGGAACTTTGTTTAGTCTTTCCCTCAGGTTGGTTTTTTGTGGTCATTTAACCAAAAAATCAGTCTTATGGAGAAGCTAAACTCTCTCCGATATATTGAAAGGAGGTGAATGTATGACGGTAATAGGTAATCTTTTAGGAAACAATGGCGTTGATGTTGGCATTAAAACAAATAGTGGCGCCAGAGATGATTCTTTCAGCCGCATGATGAGTGAGATTGACCGTAGAGACAGAGCGCAGTCAACTCAGAGAACAACAGTTGATAGCGGACGGCAAAGAACGGCTGTATCTTCTAATGGTAATCAAAACGCCCAAGGCAGACCCGTTGATGAAAACAGAGCAACAAACCCAGAAACAAGGCTGGCTGAAAGCACAAACACAGATGCCAATACGTCGTTTACTGCTAACGAAGGTTCTGAGCGCCCAGCTCTTTCCGAAGAGGTTGTGGAAGAATTGGTTGAGGATGTTGCCTGTGCACTGCAAATTACACCACCTGAGCTTTTGGCGGTTTTAGTAAATCTTGAAATTGTGCCTGAGGACTTGGTGGAGGCAAAAAATATTACTCTCGTTATTTCTGAGGTTCTTGAAGCGGAAAATCCTGCTCAGCTTTTGGGTATGGAAGGCGTTAAGGAAATGTTTACGGAAATCAATGAAGCAGTTTTGACAGCCTATGAAAAACCGGCAGCCGAGCCCGTACAAATGCAAGCGGAAGCTGCTCAAGCATCAACAGAAGAAGTTTCAGCTTTTATCCCTGTACAAAATGCAGAAGATATGGTTAACCTTCAAACTGCTATGGGTGAAGAAATAGCTTTAGAAGAATCTTCTGATGAAACGGCGCAGTCAAAAGTGGAAGTTTCCGGCGTACAGAATAATCAAACCGGAAACGAAGCCGGAAACGGTGAAAACGCAAATGGCGATGGTGAGCAAAACGAGTTATTTGGTAATGCTGAAATTGATTATAACATGGCTGTTCAGCCCACTGTTGAAAACAGAGCAACTGCGAATTTTACTCCTATAAACACTGAGACCCCTCAGGCAGCAGCTAACAGGGAAATAGCCAATCAAATTTTAGACAAAATTAAAATTGATGTTAGGCCCGGTGTAAGTGAGATTAAAATGAATTTAAGGCCTGAAAGCCTTGGTGAGGTTTCTCTTCGTATAGCAAGCGAGAACGGCATTATAACTGCTCATTTTGTAGCTGAGAGCCAAAGGGTAAAAGAAATTATTGAAAGTAACTTTAACCAGCTTAGGGATTCTCTTGAAGAGCAAGGTGTTAACATCAGTGAGCTTTCTGTCAGTGTATCAACAGGCAACTCGGAGCAGCATATGAGCGAATTTTTAAAAGAGCGCTCTAAGTCTCAGGCGAGAATAGCTAACATTTTAGCTTCACTGGAAAATGTTGAGCCTGAAGAGGTAAATGAGCAAGATGTTTATAACAATACTCTAAACATAAAAATCTAACCTAAGGAGGGCACTTAATGAGTAATATGTCAGGATTGTGGACCGACTACATAAGAGGTACAGCGAGCCCTCAAGTTGTACCGGGCAGACAGGCAAACTCGGAGCTTGACAAGGATGCGTTTCTTAGGCTTCTTGTAACCCAACTGCAGCACCAGAACCCCTTAGAGCCTATGGATGACAGAGACTTTATAGCACAGATGGCTCAGTTTTCCTCTCTTGAGCAGATGCAGAACATGAACTCTACTATGGTTCAAGGCCAGGCGTTTTCCATGGTGGGCAAAGTGGTAATAGGTACAACATTTAACCAGGCTACCAGCCGCTTTGAGCAAATTGGCGGAGAAGTAAGCCATGTGATAATGAGAAATGGTGAGCCTCACCTTATGGTATCGGGCAGAGAGATGAAAGTAAGCGATGTTGAGGAAGTATTTGATATAAGGCTTAACTCTATCCACAATACTCTTCTTACAAGCCAGAGTCTTTCTCTTGTTGGTAAATATGTTCAATCTGTTGTTCAAGATTCTGAAGGGACACCTATTGAATACATTGAGGGGCGTGTTAGTCATGTTCGCTTTGAAAATGGCCAGCCTGTACTTGTTGTAGGCAGTAGAGATGTGCGCCCTGCTGATGTTTCTGCAGTAGCTGAGGGAAATATTATAATGGGCAGAAGTTTGACTACACCGGAATTTGTTGGAGAAATAGTAGGTGTTGACTTTGTATCAGGGCGGGCAAATGTTATAATTAATACTGCCGATGGGCGAAAGCATGTTCCTCTTGACTCTATAGCCCACTTGAGTGAAGCCCTAAGACATCACACAACACCGGCAACAACTATTACTCACGGCGCCATTACCGGGCCTGTGGAAGCTGTTCAAGTTAACGGCGGCAGAGTTTACCTTATGGTTCGTACAGGTGAAGGGGCTAACGGCTTACATGCTATCCGTTATACAGACTTTGCAAGAATTACAACACCTGAGAACAATAATAATTCCGGAACCGGAAATAATACGACTACACCTCCGGGTGGCGGTACAACAGAAGGTGCTGAGCCGGAAGATGGTACAACACCGTAAACATAGGCAAATTTTATACACTGCAATATGACACAAATCCAAGGAGAGATGAAACGGTTGGTGTAAAACATGAGTGGATATAATGATTTAATTAGAAATGCAGCCGGTATAGGCATAAACCAAAAGACTGTTGAGGGCAGCAGAAACAACAGGCGCGCGGAAAACAATCAGCCTCAGACAGAGCAGGGAGCAACATTTGGTGATGTTCTTAGAGACAGATTGACAGAGGTTGATTCGCTGAGCTTTTCAAAGCACGCGGCTCTGCGGCTTAACTCAAGGGCTATAAGCTTGTCAGATGACCAGCTTTCGCGGGTAGAATCCGGTATTGCAGACGCAGGGCAAAAGGGCATAAAAGATTCATTGGTTTTGGTTGACGATTTGGCGCTTTTAGTAAATGTTCCATCAAAAACAGTTATAACAGCCATGAACCAAAACTCAAGAAATATATTTACAAATATAGATGGTGCCGTTATAGTTTAGCCGGTCCTTATAGCAGAGTAAGCTCTGCGGGAGGTTACCCGCTGCCGATTGACGGAAGCAGCGGGCGGCACCAAATTTTAGGGGGACAATTATTATGATGAGATCAATGTTTTCTGGTGTATCGGGCCTTAGGACTCACCAGACAAAAATGGACGTTATTGCACACAATATTTCAAATGTTAATACTGTAGGTTTTAAATCAAGCAGGGTTACATTTAATGATGTTTTCAGCCAAACTGTTCAGGGTGCATCCCGCGCTAATGACAACACAGGCCGCGGTGGTACAAATGCAATGCAAATCGGTCTTGGTGTAAATGTTGCCAGTATAGATAAGAACATGAGCACAGGTGCTGCGCAGCGTACTGACAGGGCGCTTGATGTAATGATTAATGGTGATGGATTCTTTATAGTGTCTGACGGAAGCGGCCAATTCTTTACCAGAGCCGGGGCCTTTGAGGTTGACGCTGCAGGTAACTTGCATATGAACGGTATGCGCGTTAACGGTTGGGATATAGATGATGATTGGAATATAGTAAGGGATCAGGTTAGCCCTATAAATCTTGGCGGTTTTAAGGAGTCTTCTCCTCCTGAGGTAAGCACAGAGATTAGGGTTGAGGGTAACTTAAATGCTGACGCTGTAAGAGCAAACGGAGGAACTCCGCCAACACACATATCTTCAATCTCTATTTTTGACAGCTTGGGTAACAGATGGGTAGTAGAAGCTAGGTTTGAACTGGGAACAAGTGCCGCAGGCGTTACCGAGTGGGAGGTAAACTTTGGAACTCAAGCTTTCCTTAATGGTGATAGAAGATCTACACCTGTTACTATTGCTAATCCGGGCCCGGTTGCTATTGAATTTGATGATCAGGGAAGGCTTATACCGGGCGGCGGTGACCTTACAGCTGGTTCGGTTACTTTGGATTTCGGTTCGCCAAACTTTCCAACAGCTGCTACCATAGGTGATGGTGGCGATATAGAGTTTGATTTTAGCTTCTTAAATCAGTTTGGTTCTATGGTAACTAATGCCAGCTTTGACACCAGAAACGGCGCTGCACCCGGTACTTTGGAGGGGCTTAGTGTAGGATCGGACGGTATAATTACAGGCCGCTATTCCAATGGTGATATGAGAACTTTGGGGCAGATTGCCATAGCTACATTCAGAAACCCGGCAGGTCTTGAGGCAGTGGGCAACAATCTGTTTGCAACTTCACCTAACTCCGGTGAGTTTAATGGCCAAGGTGTTGAAACAAGCAACATAATGGGCGGCGTTTTGGAAATGTCTAATGTTGATCTTTCCGCCGAGTTTACAGAGATGATTACTACCCAGAGGGGCTTCCAAGCTTCCAGCCGCTTGATTACAACCTCTGATGAAATGCTGCAAGAGCTTGTAAACCTTAGAAGATAATATTTACATAGATAGAAATGTTTAAGTGGTTCTATCTCTCAAATAATTATTAACATTTTATGAATTCGCTTACCCTCGCAGTGACGGCCTAATGTCATTGCGAGGATTGCGAACGAATGTAGGAACCCACATTAATGTATATTTTTTTGCTTAGCGCTACGGCGTTCTGAGTGTTAGTGAATAGTTTCAGAGCTTGATTATTAAGGCTTTTTACACACCGTTAAATTAGATGCAGACCACAATGATAATAGGAATGAGGAATAGTATGATAAGCGTAACAAGATTAAACGATATAGAGTTTATTATTAATTGTGATTTGATAGAATGTATAGAATCAACACCGGATACGACAATAACTATGACAACCGGCAGAAAAGTTATTGCCAAAGAGTCAATAGATGATATAATGGATAAAGTAATAGCATACAAAAGGAAAGTTCATATAGTTGACTTAGGATAAGAGGAGGGCATTTACTTGGATCTTGCTTCGATAATTGGCTTAATTGTTGCTTTTGCAATGTTTTTAATAACAATGATTCTAGCGGCCAGCGGGGACATGGGCTTGCTGGGAGCATTTCTTGATGCACCTTCTTTAGCACTTTGTCTCGGTGGCCCTATTGGTTCATTGATGATAGGGTTTCCTATGGGGCAGTTTATATCAGGCATGAAAGCTGCTGCGCTTATTTTTAAGGTGTCTGACTCTGACCCTGCTACAGCAATTAATGAAATAATTGAGTTTGCAAACCTTGCAAGGCGTGAAGGTATACTGGCTTTGGAGGAAAAAGCTCAGACTATGGAGAATCCTTTCCTTAAAAAGGGTATAATGCTTATAGTAGACGGTACTGACCCGGATTTGGTGCGCTCGATTCTTGATACGGAGATAACATATATCGAAGCCAGACATAATACATCTAAAGATGTTTGGGATAAGTTCGGTGCGTTTGCTCCTGCTTGGGGTATGATGGGTACGGTTATCGGCCTTATACTTATGCTTCAAGATTTGGATCCGGACACACTGGGCCCTATGATGGCGATGGCCCTAATAACAACACTTTACGGCGCTTTTATTGCTAACTACATATGCATACCGATAGCATCAAAGTTAGCTGTAAAAAATTCGGAAGAAATGCTTATTAAAGAAGTTTTAGTTGAGGGAATACTCTCTATTCAAGCAGGGGAAAACCCAAGGATAATTGAAGAAAAACTTAAATCTTTCTTCTCGCCTGCTCTGCGCTCTAAAATGGGCACACCGGAAGGTGGCGGAGGTGAATAATGGCTAAGAAAAAGCAGCAAGGCGGCGGCGGTGGCGGCGGTGCCCCGGCATGGATGGCTACGTATTCTGATTTGGTTACACTGTTGTTTGCTCTGTTTGCTATGATGTTTGCACTCTCAGTTGTTGATGAGGCAAGGGTTGAGCAGCTGGCAGCGGCTATGAGAGGTACCAGCTCAAGGCGGATGCCGTCTGTCTCTGCTATGTCAGGGGACGGGGTAACTACTTTCATAGGCAATGGTATTACCAATATGCCGGTTGCTACGCTTTTGGTTCAGGAAGACGGAGAGATTGCAGATCGCCGGCGGCAGGAGTTCACTAATATGGCGTCAGAATTTATGACGTATTTTGCTGATAGGAACCTAAGCGAAGCGGTGGTTGTTGAACAAGGTGAGGGGTATGTTCTTTTAAGGTTTGCTGACGGTGTTTTGTTTGACAGCGGGCGGGCTGACCTTAGGCCGGAGGCTATTGAGGCGCTTGGAGCAATTGCAAATCAATTAGAAGAGCTTGACGATATTGAAATTATGATAGAAGGCCATACCGATAGTATTCCTATAAGTACTGCCAGGTTCAGAGATAATCTGGATCTTTCACAGGCTAGGTCGGCGGAGGTGTTTCGCTACTTCGTAAATGTCAGAGGGATGGATCCGACCAGCGTCGGAGCAATCGGCCTCAGCGAATTTAGGCCAATAGCAGACAACTCTACACCGGAAGGAAGGCAGGCCAATAGGCGTGTTGAAATAAGAATAACAAGAAGCGGCGCAGATGCAGGCCTACTTAGGAGCATGTACAGCATTCCGTAAATCTAGCTTGGAAGGAGCGTTTGTCAAGTGAATAAGAAATTTATGTTTGTAATAATATTTCTGCTGGTGGTTTTATTAGCTACAGTGATAGGCGTTGCGATTATGGCTTATAATATGATCATGTCGCCGCCGGATCCTGCATCAGCTGTTGTTATGGTCGATCCCGGCGGGGTTGATTTTATGGATTCCAGGATAGTTAATTTAAGCTCACCCATGACTATCAATCTTCTGCCAAGCCCTGACGGAACCCCTCATGCAGTAAATATTAATGTTTCAATTGAGCTTGATACCAGTGACAGCGATGATGCAGAGCTCATTGATAGGATTGCTGTTTCAGAGGCTATTATTAGGGATGCAGTAATTTTTGTAGTATCTAATAAGAGGATAGATCAGGTTGCGGGCAGTGCAAATCAGGATATTCTTAGAGAAGAGATAATGCAAAGGTTGCAGTCTGAGTTTAGGACGAATATCATCCACAATGTACGGATTTGGGATATATATTTTATGTAAATTATTTTTTACCATTATTTCCTTCCGAAATTCATGTACAGAGAATGTAAATACGTGGTATAATGTGCACATAAGGAAGAAACTTCGAACGAAGTGAGGAGCTTTAACCCAAGTTGTGCAACGAGACTTTTGCAAAGCAAAAGCCGAGCCTGAGCGCGGTGAAACATCTCTACCTAAACTGTGGTAGTTAGGTTTTTCTAAGAAAAACTGATTAAAATTAAGCATCAAAGCTACATTTACTAACAAAAGTTGAAGCTTGACTGAGATTGCTGGTTATGAATCAAGCCAAGTAACCTACGAGCGCGACGAATATTGAATTCACGCGCTCTGTCAGCCACTGAATATCCAGTTTTTTGTTGGAATTCGGTGGCAGGCAGAGCGATTTGTTCTAAGATTCATCGTAGAAAGCGGGTGATTTAGTGGGGGATATTTTATCGCAAAGTGAAATTGATGCTTTGCTTAATGCATTGTCAAGCGGCGATTCTGAGGAGATAGCACTTACTGCCGAGGAAGCGCCTAAGAAGGATGTTAAATTATACGACTTTGCTAACCCATCCAAATTTAGCAAGGAGCAACTTCGTACACTTGAAATTATGTTTGACAACTATTCCAGATTTTTAACCTCATTTTTAACAGGGTATTTAAGAACATCTGTCCAGGCAGAGGTTGTTAATAGTGAGCAAATAACTTATAACAACTTCACAAATTCACTTTCAAACCCTGCCATTTTAGGGATTGTAGATTTTGAGCCTTTCAAAGGTTCGATTATACTTGAATTATCAACCAATATCGGTTATGCTATTATAGATAGGCTTTTGGGCGGGCCCGGTTATCCTATGACAGAGATTAGAGATTTGTCAGAGATTGAAAAGGTGCTTTTAGAGCGCGTGTTTATCCAAATTCTTAAACTTATGCCGGAGACTTGGGAAAATGTAGCTCATATTGCGCCAAAGCTTGACATGCTTGAGACAAATGTGCAGTTTGCGCAGATTATGCCTCCCAACGAGCTTACCGCCCTTGTTACTTTAGATATTAAAATTGGTGCGATACAGGGATTCTTTAACTTCTGTATACCATATATTACTATAGAGCCAATAGCACAGCAAATTAATGCAGCCAATTGGTACGGCTCTAAAAAGGTTAAAAAGGATGAAGATCACGAAATTCATGCTCAGCAGCTTGAGGAAAAGCTTGAAAGAACAGATGTTAATGTCAGCGCAGTAATTGGGCAAACGCGCATTTCTGTAGGTGAGTTTGTGAATTTGGCTGAGGGTGACATTATAATGCTGGATTCATTTGTTCATTCTGATTTGAGTGTGAAGATAGGTGAGTTAATGAAATTTAAGGCAAAACCGGGCATTAGCCATGGGCGAAATGCCATTCAAATAACTTCTTTGGTTGGAAGGAGGGAATAGCAGTATGGGAGATATGCTTTCCCAAGACGAAATTAACGCTCTCCTTGGAGGGGTTGGAAATCAAGAAGCAAAGGCCGATGACACTGGAAGTTTGACTGAAGAGTTAGTTTCGTCTGAGCAAAAGGATATATTAGGCGAAATGGGAAACATAAGCATGGGTACGGCTGCAACAACGCTTAGTGCCCTGCTTAATCAAAAGGTAAACATAACTACACCGGTGGTTCGTGCTGCTACGTGGGATGAGGTTTTAAGTTGGTATTCGAGACCCTGCGTAGGTGTTCAAATAAGTTATACTGTTGGGCTTAGAGGCACTAATTTGCTTATACTTGTAAATAGGGATGTCAAAATTATCACTAACCTTATGATGGGTGGTGATGGAACAGACATTGATGATGATGCGGAACTGACAGAGCTTGATCTTAGTGCAATAGGCGAGGCGATGAACCAAATGATAGGCTCTTCGTGTACGTCTCTAGCCTCTATGATGGGTGAGAAAATTGATATAGCTACGCCAAAGGCTCTTCCGATAGATTCTGCTGCTGAAGAGTATTTTAAGGGAATGTGGACTGAAGAACCTGAAAATCATCTGGTAACTATATCTTTTAATATGACTGTTGGTGATTTAATAGACAGTCAAATTGTACAGGCGTTACCTATAAGTTTTGCAAAGCAGATGGCACAGAGAGTATATGGCAATGCCGTAGGGTCTGTAGACGAATTACCGGAACAAGCTGCTCCTGAGCAGCCGGAGGTTGTTTTTGAAATGGCCAGCCCGTCTGTTGCCAGCGCCCCAAACGCCCCACAATATACACCCCCGGCACCACCGCCGGAAATACAATATAAGGAGGCTGGTGCACCACCTATGATGAATACGGCTTACCAGGCACCACCACCGCGTATGGCGCCTAATGTGAATGCACAACCTGTTCAGTTTCAGAATTTTGATTATGAGGCAGTTACTCAGCAAAAAGAGAATATTGGCATACTTATGGATGTGCCTTTGGATGTGAGTGTGGAGCTGGGCAAAACCTCTAAAAAAATAAAGGAAATATTAGAGTTTTCTCCGGGTACGATAATAGAGCTAGACAAGCTTGCCGGTGAACCTATAGATATCTTGGTCAACGGCAAATATGTGGCAAAGGGCGAAGTAGTCGTAATAGATGAAAACTTTGCAATAAGAGTGACAAACATAATCAGCGTAGAACTTAGAATTTAGGTTGCGCTAAAACTTTTAGTGCAGTGTTTAATTATAATTATTAGGGAGTGAATGTTAATGCCTGACAAGACAATTCTTTTGGTTGATGATGCCGCTTTTATGCGAATGATGCTAAAGGATATTTTGACCAAGAGCGGATATAATATAGTTGGAGAGGCTGAAAATGGCGTAAAGGCTATAGAAAAGTATAAAGAGCTTAAGCCTGATTTAACTATACTTGATATAACTATGCCGGAGATGGATGGTATTGAAGCTGCTAAAGGCATTAAGGCCGCAGATGCCAATGCTATTATAATTATGTGCTCGGCCATGGGTCAGCAATCTATGGTTATTGAAAGTATACAGGCTGGCGCAAGAGACTTTATTGTTAAACCTTTCCAGGCTACCAGAGTTTTGGAAGCTGTTCAAAAAGTCATAGGATAGAAGGAGAGCCATGCTTTTATTGAGCACAAACAGCTGGACTACGGTTGACTTGATAGCCCAGCTTTTTTTCATACTCATTGTACTTGTTGGAGTTATTATTCTGGCTATTTATGTAACTAAGTTCGTCGCGGGAGCTAAGTACGTGAGACGAGGAAATAATAATCTAAAGCTCATGGACAGCCTTGGGTTAGGTTTTCAAAATGGTATTCACCTTGTCAAGGCAGGGAAGAAATATGTACTTTTAGGTATTACGAAAGACAAAATAACCTTCCTATGTGAGCTTTCTGAGTCGGATGTTGAGGAGGCAGTGCAAGATGCCGGTTTGGAGCTACCTTCTTTCGAGAATTATTTAAACCGTATTCTTAAAAAAAAGAAGGACGGTAATGATGATGAGTAGTTGCTTTTTCATGCAAAATATTACTCGGCGTAAATTCCGGAATATTTTAAACGGCCTGGTGAGCGGATAGGTTTTTAGCCTTTTCGTATATACTGAAATTTTATTCAGTATTAAGAAAGGGCTCTTGTGATGAAGCCATTATAGCGAATGAGCAAAGTATTGTAATTTGTATTTAGAGATTTATAAAATGATTGTGTAGCTATATAGTCAAATTGCTCTTAATTTATAGTAATAGAGGTCTGTGTTCTCTCAATATTACATTAGTACATTAATACTTATTCTTTAAAAAAGTTTCGCGGCGAAATTTGCTTAAGGGGTTAGTGCTTTTCGTATTTTCATTATTGAGAGGAAACATTGCATTTAAGCCTTGATTTATTAGCGTGACTGTTACTATTTTAAAGCAATTCGACTTTAAAAACAAAGGATAGATGATAATGTCCGGTCCACGGAAAATGTTTTTTTTGCTGGTTATCGCTTTTTTTCTCTTTTCCCATATGGAAACGGCATATGCTGCAGCTAATGATATTATACCACTTCCCAATATTTCTGTTAATATAGGTGGACCGACTGAAGATGGAGAAGGGCCTGCATCTTCTGCGGTGCAGCTTTTATTTCTTTTAACTGTGATTTCGCTGGCACCGTCCCTACTCATAATGATGACCAGCTTTACAAGGATTATCATTATACTGCACTTTATACGCTCAGCTTTGGGTACGCAGCAAATGCCGCCTAACCAAGTATTGGTTGGCCTTGCTCTCTTTCTTACATTATTCATAATGGGGCCGATTTTTACGGAAGTGAATGAGACAGCAATTGTACCTTACTCGGCAGGCGAAATAAGCCAAAGTGAATTTGTCGACATAGCGATGGGCCCAATAAGGCAGTTCATGTTCGACCAAGCAGAAACTTCTGATGTAGCGCTATTTGCAACATTGGCAGGAATTGACGAGTTCGCCACGAGGGCAGATGTTCCAAACAGAGTACTTATTCCTGCTTTTATATTAGGGGAGATAACTAAGGGTTTTGTATTCGGTTTTATGATATTTATACCCTTTATTGTAATAGATATGATTGTGGCATCAGTGCTTATGGCAATGGGGATGATGATGCTACCGCCGGCCATGATAAGTTTGCCGTTCAAAATACTGCTTTTTGTGCTGATAGATGGTTGGAGCTACGTAATAGAAATTATGATGATGACATTTAGGTGACAAAACCTAAGTAAAGGGGTGGTGAATATTGATAACTTCGGATGCTGTAGTTGATCTTGTAAGAAACGCGGTTCTGACTGTTATAATAGTTGGGGCACCACCGCTTATTATGGGGCTTACAGTAGGTATTCTTGCATCTATGCTTCAAACAATAACTTCTATACAAGAAGCTACATTGGCTTTTGTGCCTAAAATAATAGCTGTACTTATGGCTCTTATAATATTTGGTCATTTTATGCTTACTACTTTGCAGGACTTTTTTATTAATACTTTAGCACTGATACCAACATTTTTGACATGATATTTTAAGGAAGTTACCAACTTATGGAAATTCCGATACTGCTTTTTGAAGTATATAACTCTGTAGATATACTGCTTATAGTTTTGGTGAGGCTCATAGGATTCTTTATAATGCTGCCTTTATTTTCCGGTACAACAATACCCATGTATATAAGGATATTGTTTATAGTGCCGCTGGCCTATGTTATTTTCACCTCTGGCGTTGTCAGCTCGATTTACTACCACGATTCGCTTGTAGGTCTTACTGTTCTTTTAATCGGAGAGTTTTTTGTAGGATTTTCGCTAAGTTTTGTGGTGTATATAATATTTACTTTAATGTATCTGGCAGGGCAGTTGATTGACCATCAAATGGGTTTTGCAATGGTTAGTGTGCTTGACCCAGTAGCTCAGATTCAGGTACCTATTACCGGTAATCTCTTGAATATTATGACTATTTTGCTTTTAATACGTTCAGGGGGTTTTAATTATTTTGTAGCCGCAATTTACAGAAGTTTTGAGTTTCTCCCTGTTGGGGAAGCACAAATTTTGAATAATGAGTTTCTTTCATACTATATTATAGGCCTGTTTGTAAGATATTTTATTCTTGGTGTGCAGCTTGCTATGCCTATAGTGGGTACCGTGCTTTTGGTGGATGTTTCAATGGGCTTTTTGGTAAAGGCTGCCCCTCAAATGAATGTGTTTGTGGTTGGTATACCTATTAAAATGGCTGTAGGGATGTTGATTCTCCACACTGTTATACCATCGTTTGAGTTTATTTATCATTATATTCACGAATGGTCTTTGGACGCTCTTTTTACCATGATGGGAGGGCTTTCACCTTGATAGGTTCCGGCAAAAAAATAGATTGTAAAAATATCAATTACGGCTCACTTCGGATGAATCTGTCGTTTTTTAAAGATGGGCCGGGTGGAGAGAAAACAGAAACACCAACACCTAAAAAACGAAAACAAGCCAGAGATGAAGGGCAGGTAGCACTTAGCCAGGAAGTGGCTCCGGCGTTCACATATATTATACTCTTTACTGCTTTTGGCATGTTAGCTCCCGGAATGTATCACAATTTACGGTCGTTGTTTATGTACTCCTTTCAAAGTGCAGAAACTTCGGCAGCAAATATGTTGGATGTGCATTATGCCGGAGCATTTATAGGCAGTATGCTTATTCAAGGGGTTTTGATATCATTACCTTTACTCTTAATAGCCATGCTTATTGGTTTTTTGAGTGGTTATGCACAGGTTGGGTGGAACCCGTCCAGCAAAAAACTAAAGCTTAAATTTAACAAACTTAATCCCATTGAGGGCCTTAAGAGAATGTTTTCTTTTCAGGCTATTATGAATTTTTTGAAGTCCCTTTTTAAAATGATAATAATAGGCTTGGTTATAAATTCTGTTCTTCAAGACGAAATAAGTGAGTTGCCGGGCCTTATGAATCTTACTATAATGGAAGCGGTCGCCCATATAGGAAATTTGATAATTACATTGGGTATAACTGTCGGTATATGGTTTATAGTCGTTGCTGCGGCAGACTATGCTTATCAAAGATATAAGAATGAAAAAGATATGAAAATGACAAAATATGAAGTAAAGCAGGAGTACAAGCAAAACGAAGGGGATCCGCACATTAAAGGTAAGATTAGGCAGAGAATGCAGGAAGCGTCTATGAGGCGTATGATGCAATCAGTTCCTGAGGCAGATGTAATAATTACAAATCCAACACACTATGCAGTGGCCATTAAATACGACAGAGGGGGCGCTACCGCTCCTGTAGTAACTGCTAAGGGTGTAGATTTTTTGGCTCAGAAAATTAAAGACAAAGCCAGGGAGCATGGCATACAAACTGTTGAAAATAAACCCCTCGCAAGGGCACTTTATGATACTGTTGATATAGGCAGAGAAATTCCGCCGGAACTGTATCAAGCTGTTGCGGAAGTGTTGGCATATATTTATAAGCTGAAACAAGCGGTATAAAGCTGTAAGTTTATTCACTATAATTATTAATTTGCACAGTTAAGCACAAACTGTGCACCGGAGGGTAAGGCATTGAAACTTCGCGACATGGCATTAGGTATTATTGTAGTAGTAATTGTAGCTGTTTTTATAGTACCTATAAGCACGACGATTATGGACTTTTTACTCATGCTCAGTATGGGGATTTCCGTAATAATTCTCTTGGATGCACTCTTTTCCAAGGAAGCGCTTGAGATGTCGTTTTTCCCTACCTTGCTTCTTATAACAACATTGTTTAGGGTAAGCCTCAACCTTGCTTCTTTAAGACTTATACTTGGTCAGGGTTATGCAGGTCAGGTTATTGAAGCCTTTGGCAGGTTCGTTGCCGGTGATAATATTGTTCTTGGTATTATAATGTTTTTCGTATTGGTATTTGTAAACTTTTTGGTTGTTGCCAAGGGTTCTGAAAGGGTTTCTGAGGTAACGGCCCGTTTTACGCTTGATGCTATGCCGGGCAAGCAGATGGCGATTGATGCTGACCTTAATACAGGCCTTATTGATGAGGCTGAGGCTAGAGCAAGACGTAAAAAAATACAAGATGAGTCCAACTTCTACGGAGCTATGGATGGTGCTTCTAAGTTTGTTAAAAATGATGCTATTGCAAGTATTGTAATCACTGTGGTAAACCTTGCAGGTGGTATTATATTGGGTGTTACAGGCATGAATAATAACGGCGTTGCTATGGAGCTTGGTCAGGCAGCACAGGTGTATTCAATAATGACTATAGGTGATGGCCTTGTATCTCAAATTCCCGCTTTAATGGTTTCTGCTGCTACAGGTATTTTGGTTACAAAAGCTAATAGTGATAAGGATATATCCATAGCGCTTTCAACTCAGCTTTTCAGCCAGCCGCTGGCTCTTATACTTTGCGGCGTTGTTATGATATTCTTTGGCTTATTTACGCCTATGCCGGCGCACTTCTTTGTTCCTTTTGGCTTAGTGCTGGCGGCGATAGGGTTATATATGGACCGCAAAAACAAAGTTGTTGCAATTTCTGAGGAGCTTCATGTAGAAGAAGAGGATGCCGAAGAGGTCAGAAGGCCCGAAAGTGCTTTCTCTTTGCTTGGTGTTGACTCAATACTTTTGGTTTTTGGTTATGGTCTGATTCCTTTGGTTGACTCCAGCCAAGGCGGTGATTTGATGGACCGTATTGTTATGATACGCCGACAAATAGCTTTGGAGCTTGGGGCTATAGTGCCGATTATTCGCCTTAGAGACGATATTAAGCTCTCGCCAAATGAGTATAAAATCATGATAAAAGGTGTTGAAGTTGCTGGAGGAGATATACTGTTTGACCACTATATGGCGATGAACCCCGGTTACGTAGAGGAAGAAATAGATGGCATTGAAACAGTTGAGCCATACTTGGGTTTGCCTGCTTTATGGATTTCTGAGGGGCAGAGAGAGCGTGCCGAGGCATTAGGCTATACTGTTGTAGATTCGCCGGCTATAATTGCGACTCACTTAACTGAGGTTATAAGAGACAATCTGCACGAGCTTCTTTCCCGTCAAGATGTGCAAATGCTTATTGACAATCTTAAAGAGTCTAACCCTGTGCTTGTTGATGAGCTGGTGCCCAAGCTTATGTCTATTGGTGATGTTCAGAAGGTTCTGTCTAATCTTTTAAAAGAAGGTATATCTATCCGTGACTTGGTAACGATTTTAGAAACCCTTGCTGATTATGCAACTGTTACAAGAGATATCGACCTTTTAACAGAATATTCCAGGCAGGCTCTTAGGCGCGCTATATCACAAAAATTCTTTGACGGCGACATCAATACAGTTATTACACTGGACCCGGAACTTGAGCAGGCAATAATGAGTAATGTGCAAAACACTGAGCAGGGCTCCTATATAGCTCTTGACCCATCTACAACACAAAAGATTTTTGAAAGCTTGCAGAGCCAAGTGCAAAAGTTAACTTCTATGGGTTTGCAGCCCATAATACTTACTTCCCCTATTGTACGGATTTATTTTAAGCGTTTAGTTGAACAAACTATTCCCGATTTGGTGGTTTTGAGTTATAATGAATTAGAACCTACAACAGATATTCAATCCATAGGGATGGTGAGCTTGTAAGCATGAAACTAAAGAGGTATGAAGCAAGAACAGAAGAGGCGGCTGTAGAGCTTGTTAAGCAAGAGCTTGGTGAGTCTGCCCTTATATTAAGTGTTAGAACAATACAACCTAAGGGTATATTTTGGTTTTTTAAGAGAGCTAAGGTTGAAGTTACTGCAGCTTATGACCATGATGAGAGTGATGTGCTTGCTGAGGCTTTTGAGGAAAAAAATGCAGAGCCCATTACTGGTATAGACCCTGACCTAGCACTTGAGCGCGACAAACTTCTCTTTGATCAGATGGCAAAAAGTAAAAAAATTTCTGAGCAGCAAGCGCGTATTGAAAATCTTGAAGCAGAGCTTAAGGCTATGACAAGCAAACTTTCCGTTTCCTCCTTTAAACAAAGGTCAGAGCCGGTTTATGACAATAGGTTGCTGCAAATTTTTTATGATACTTTAGCCGGGCAAAATGTGATGCCTGAGATAGCAGTGGAAATACTTGATGACATAGCCAATAAAGGCGGCGATTATCCTAGTGATATAAATATGGCGGTCAAGTTGGTTTATAATAAAATATTGAAGATACTGTCCAAATCTACAGATGATAAGCCGCCCTCACCTAAGCCGGAATCGGGTAAAAACAGAATTGTAATGCTAATGGGGCCGACAGGTGTTGGAAAGACTACAACCATTGCCAAGCTTTCATCAAATTATATTTTACAGGATAATTGCTCCGTTGGGCTTATTACGGCAGATACTTACAGAATTGCTGCCGTTGAACAGCTGAAAACTTACGCTGATATACTTGGCATAGAGGTTGGTATAGTCTATGAGCCGGAAGAGCTTCAAGAGCAGCTTAGCAAAATGCTTTACTTTAATGATATAATTATTATTGATACAGCAGGCAGATCACATAAAAACAGAGAAAACTTTGACGAACTAAAGCGCATGATTTCTGCTGTTGATCATGTTAATATGGAGAAGTATCTTGTCCTTTCTATGACTTCAAAAGTTGAGGATATGCTGGATATAATTGAAAAATTTTCTGAGATGTGTGAGTTTAGGCTTATTTTAACAAAGTTGGATGAGACATCAAGTTACGGTTCTATACTCAATATATGCTATAAAACCGGAATAAAGGTTGACTACTTGACTACCGGCCAAAACGTCCCTGATGATATTGAAAAAATGGTGCCTGAAAAGATTGCCAAAGCATTGTTGGGGATGGAGGGCGTTATATGATAGGTGATGGTGACCAGGCTAACAGGCTGCGAAACTTGATGTTGAGCAAACAAGCGGGTAGCGTAGCAGAAAAGCTTGACTTTGACCCTAATATTGACGGCAGTACGGCATCAAGAGTAATAACTATCGCCTCAGGTAAAGGCGGTGTAGGTAAAAGTAATTTGGTAATAAACCTTGCCATACAATTTGCTAAGTCAGGCAGGCGGTGTGTGGTTGTAGATGCAGACCTTGGGAACACTAATGCCTTTGCATCAATTGGAGTAGCATCTCAGTACAATCTTTCAGCTGTTTTAGACGGCAGTAAAGAAATAACTGACATACTTGTAGATGGGCCCGGTGGCATAAGATTTGTTTCAGGCGGAGCTGGATTTTCTAAATTGGCAAATGAAGCTAATCGACAAAATTTAAATCCTGTTGAAGCTAATCGACAAATTTCGCTTTTGCTTGAAAAAATTGCCCCATTGGATGATATTTCTGATATAATACTAATTGATACTGGTGCAGGCATGTCAAATTTAGTTGTAGATTTTGTTGCCGCAAGCTACGAAGCGGTGATAATGATTACTCCTGAAGCTGCAAGTGTCACTGATGCGTACGCTGTCATTAAAAGAGCAAAAGAGGAAAATGCAAACCTGCAGTCATTAAAAGTTGTGGTGAACCGCGCTGAAAGCAAATCTGCGGGGGATGAAATATTTGGGAAGCTGGAGCGAGCTTGCAATAAGTTTTTGAAAGTGGAACTAAACAATATCGGTTATCTGCCTCATGACCCTAATTTGATTAAGGCAGTTAAAGCCAAGCAGCCTGTTAGTATAATGTATCCTGATTCTCCCATTGTAAAGAATTTTGAGCTTTTGGAAGAATATTTTGTGAACGTTGAAAATAGTGCTGCCATAGATTCAGGTTTTAAAGTATATATGCAAAATTTAATTAAGAAATTTAATAATATCTAAGATGAAATGGAGGGCCATCCTTATGTTGTCTGATAGTATAAGAATTGGAGACAGGGTTGAGATTCAACAGTCAAAAGAAAATGACAGACCAAAAAAACATATTAGCCAAGTGGAGAACATATTGGCAGCAGATAGATTTGTGCTTCATGTTCCTATAAGCTATGGGCAGCTGGTGGAATTGTCCAAAGCATATACGTACAGGTTTGTGTTTTTTACGGAAAAAGGCATTAGCCGATTTTCAGGCCATATTGAGGATTCTAAAGAAGAAGACGGTTTTGCACTCATGATTATAAAGCTCGCAGGTGAAGGTGAAAAACTTCAGCGCAGAGACTTTTTTAGGCTGGATTGCATACTTCCTATGAAATTTTCTATGATGGATAAAAAAAGTATGGATGCCCCTGATGATGCTGAGGTTTTTCAAGGTATTGTTAAAGATATTGGCGGCGGCGGGCTTTCATTTTTATCTAATGAAAGCTTGGAAGAAGATGATATTGCAAAGCTGATAATAAAGCTTGATGATGATATTTTAGTGGCTATTGGTGAGATTCTGCATAAGCAATATTTTCCAAAGTCTAATTACAAATATCAGTATAGGGCCGGTTTTATAGGTATCAGGCCAAGCGAGCAGGAGAAGATTGTTCAATTTATATTTGAAAGGCAAAAAAGAGATATTCGCAAAATGGGCCGCCAGACCACTGAAAGCTAGTAAGTATAAAAATATTTTCTAAGAGGTGAGCGAAATATGGATAACAGATTCGCTTTGAACCACATGCATCTGGATGTTCTGAGAGAAGTTGGAAGTATTGGCACAAGCCATGCTGTTACCAGCTTGTCTGTTATTTTGAATAAAAAAGTTGAGATGGGTATACCTAAAGTTTCTTTAGTCGACTTTGCAGATGTTTCAAATTTTGTCGGCGGAGCTGAGAGTATAGTTGCCGGTATATTAGTGCATCTTAGCGGCGATATTAATGGTATGATGATGTTCTTAACTGAAGAGCGCTGCTGTAAGCCGCTTGTTGCTGATTTGTTTGCAGGAACAGGCATGGATATCTCCGGCGATGGTGATGGTATCAGTGAAGCGGTGCTTTCGGCCCTTAGTGAGGTTGGTAATATTTTGGCCGGTGCTTATCTTTCGTCTTTTGCTGATTTGATACGGAAAAAAATCAGGTCATCAGCACCGTCAATCTGTGTTGACATGGCTCAAGCTGTTCTTTCCGTACCGGCCATTGAGTTTGGGAAAATTTCCGACAAGGTTCTTTTAATTGAGTCGGTTTTTAAAAGCAACGAAGCGGATATTAGCGGTTACTTCCTCTTAATTCCTGACTTTGAATCTTTTAAAACAATTTTCTCTTCTTTAGGAGTTTAAGCATATGAAACCAGGTATGATAATAGTCGGCATGGCTGATTTAAAGGTGTGCAAAGACCCGGGTATACTCACTACCTTGGGGCTTGGCTCCTGTGTAGGGGTTGCCCTTTACGACAAAGTAAATAAAGTGGCGGGGCTTGCTCATGCTATGCTGCCGGACAGCACAGCCTTTACTAATAACAGCAACAGAATGAAATTTGTGGACACATCTATTGCTGATTTAATTGTAAAAATGTGCCTGCAAGGTGCCAATAAAAATCAAATAAAGGCTAAGATCGCAGGCGGGGCGCAAATGTTTGCCCATAATTCTACCAATGATTCTATGAGGATAGGCGATAGGAATGTAGAGGCTACTGTTAATCTTCTCAGAAAGCTGGGAATACCTCTTCTTGGAAAAGAAACGGGGCTTAACTATGGCCGTACTGTTGAATTATACAGCGAAGATGGCCGCTTTCTTATAAAAACCATTAGCCATGGTATCAAAACTTTGTAGCAGAGGTATGCTATGTTTAAAAGGTTTCCTTCTTACTTTAGTATAATAACGGCAATCATTTTTATACTTGTTGGTCTTTTTATTACTTTGCCGACTTATGAAATATTAGTTGGTGTAGTAGTTGTTATTATGGGGGCTTATGTACTTGGCAGCATAATTAGGGTATATCTTGAGGTAATATTTCCTGAGCCTGAAAAAGATATTGAGAGTGAAGAGCAGGGTTTGAATGAGCCGGATGCTGACCCTATTCCAGACCCCGGAGATTATGTAACGCAGGATGAGCATGGTAGCCAAGAGAGTTTCAATCCTGTGGTGGCAGATGATTTTGAGGAGCCGGATGGCTCTGAAAACTTTAATAATTTTTTTGAGCAAAAAGACGAATTTTCTGATGAAGAGAATATGGATGAAATAGAGGAATAGTATAGCTGTAGATTAAGCAAAATATAGATACTCATATATTTATTTTTCAAATATGTATTGAGTAATAAAATGACTTTATTCAGGTGGTATACGTGGACAAAAACGAAAAGTTATGGAAAGCTTATGCAAAATCGAGAGATTCAGAGCTAAAGGAAAAGCTTATAATAGAATATGCTCCTCTGGTAAAATATGTAGCTGGCCGCCTGAGCGTACATATCAACCATCGCATTGAATATGAGGACTTAATAAGTTATGGGATATTTGGGCTTATTGATGCTATTGATAAGTTTGACTACGGTAAAGGCGTTAAGTTTGAAACCTATGCTTCATTAAGAATTAGAGGGGCAATAATAGACTCTATGCGTAAGATGGACTGGATTCCCAGAACCTTGCGCCAAAAGAACAAGCAGCTTGAGTTAGCTTACAGTGAGCTTGAGGCTTCACTTGGCCGCGAGCCTACCGACGAAGAGGTAGCAGAGAGGCTTGATATGAGCCTTGACAGCGCGAGGGATCTTATTAAGCAATCTTCTGTGCTTACGTTAATCTCTTTTGATGATTATTTGACGCAAAATCATGAGGAAGCTTTTGTTGGGTTAAATAATGCTGCGCCTGAAACTCCCGAAAGTACCTATGATAAAAAAGAGCTTCAAGAAATGTTGGCAGTGGCTATAGACAAGCTTAGTGACAGAGAAAAAAGGGTAATAATGCTATACTATTTCGAAGACCTTACGTTGAAGGAAATTAGCCGCATAATGGGTGTTTCAGAGTCGAGAATTTCTCAGATTCATTCTAAAGCAGTTCTAAAACTTCAAGGAAAGCTTGGTAAATATAAGTCTATTTTATATGCTTAATCGAAATTTGTATAACCCTGTTTATTAAGCGGTGGATATGTAAAATACTCTGTCGGTTCTACTTGCTGTTCTACGCTCCAAAATGTATTTTTACAGCTACCCGTTAAAACTTTTCTTTAATTGGTAGCTGCTCATATTTGAGATAAACTTGAAAACTCGTTAAGTCGGTGCTTTTGTACTAAATCTACTTTAAAATAATCCCAAAGCTTCATCGAAAAACTCCCTGAACTTGGAGCTTTTTTGCTTTGATTTAGTCATTTTTAAAGGATTTAGCTAAGGCATCGACTTTTAAATAATTATTTGTTATTTATAATGAAAACGTCTGAAAAAGCAAAGAGAAGCCTCAAAGAAATTTTTAGACTGCAATCCTGCAGCAATTTTAATGATTTTAAGCAAAAACGGGCTACTGAAAATTGGTATAGTGGAATCCTTGCAAAATCGCTACACATTTATCAATTTTGCAGAGAAAAGCTAGGCAACTATATATATTGTTATTGAAATGGAGTTTTTGTATGACAATAAAATTTGACATACTTGAGGATGGAACCTACTTAACTGTTAAAAATACATCGTTGAAAGCTTCTGAGCTTGAAGCTCTTATTGAAGCTGCTATTGCGGAAAAAGGGCTAAGAAATGTGAATAAAAGGGCCATTGCCAAGCTGGTAATGGGCAAAGGTGAAAGACGGGAAAAAATTACAGAGAACAATGCTTATACAAATATTGATGAAGAGGCTAGGTTGAGTGTAAGTGAAAATGCTATGGAAGCGTATATTAGCTTTAAAGCTCCATTAAACGGCGGATATTTATTGACCGGTGAGGAAATATATTCGTTCATTACAAATATGGGCATTATTTATGGCCTTGATGAAACATTACTTGGAGAAATTTCTAAGCGGCGTGAATATGGCAAAAAATATTTAATAGCTCAGGGGATTAAAACGGTCAATGGCCGTGACGGAAGGTTGGAGTTTTTGTTTGATAATACTGATGAAAGATTTAAACCTGTAATATTAGAGAATGGTTCTGTCGATTATTATAATATAAAGAATGTTGAGATGGCTGCGGCAGGTCAGGCTCTCGTTCGTATCCATGAGGCAGAAAATGGCATTAACGGAGTAAATATTTATGGCAAAATCCTAAAGGCTAGACAAGGAAAGCCTCCCATTAAAATAATTTTGGGTAAGAATGTGACAACGGCAAATGGCAGTATCGAAATCGTTGCTACAGCCGGTGGGCAGATAACCTATTCAGGAAGGTGCATAGGGGTATCCACTGTTATGGAAATTAAGGGAGATGTAGGCGTCAAGTCAGGCAATATCAAATTTAACGGTTCCGTCATAGTATATGGTGACTTGAAAAGTGATTTTTCTATTACAGCAGAAGGCAATGTAGAGGTGCGCGGCATATGTGAGGGAAATATTATTGCTGATGGAAATGTAACTATCATCGGTGGTATATATGGTGTTAACCGCTCTAAAGTCGTAGCCGGCGGGCATATAGGTGCAAAATTCATATCAAGCTGCAAGATTATTGCAGGCGGCAATGTACATACGGGCGATATACTTAACTCCGTAATAAAGGTCAAAGGCTCAGCTGAGCTGCATGGAAGAAAAGGTGCTTTAGTTGGCAGTAAGCTTTATGCAAAGCAAGGGTTTAAAGCTAATATAGTAGGGGCTTCCTCAGGCTCGGCAGTTACTGAGGTATACGTCGGCATAGACTATGAATTGTTTGAAGAGTATGCCGCCCGGCTGGAGGAATACCGCCTAATGAAAAAAGAATATATCGAGATAGTAAAATCTGTGGCGTATTTAGATAGATTGGCGTCAGATGGGCGTTTGAGTATTGATAAGAAAAAGCATCGTACAATTTTAAAATATGATGAAAAAGTTAGATTGAGAAAGCTTAAAGGTTTTAAAAGTGAAGTGACTGCTGCGTTAATCAAACTTAATAGGGATTCGGGTGAAAGCTTTGTAAGAGCAAGGGCTGTTCATCAAAGAGTTAGGCTACAGATTGGCAACGCCATTATATTAGTTAAGGACACTGTTTATAATTCGAGATTTAGGAATGATAACGGAGTTATAAAAATAGAACCCTTCGTTAAAAGTTGAGCCAAAATACATGCAGAACAGGGGAGGTAAGTTATGGGCAGCAATAGTGAAAGTAATGTAGTGACTGTGCATGAAAAGGCTGCTATCAGCTTTTCAGACGACAAGATAGAAGGGTATATAACTTTTTCCGGTTCCGAAAATGGTGGGAAAGAGTTAACTCCTGATGATATTAGGAAAATAATAGTGGATAACAATGTGGTTTATGGTTTGGATGAGGCTCTTGTTGGCAAACTGGCTGAAGGCCCCAGGGATTATGAAAAAAGATATACTATTGCCGTAGGTGAAAAGCCTGTAAATGGTGAGAATGGCAAACTAGAATATTTTTTTAATCAGGCAAAAAAAACTTTAAAGCCTAAACTTAATGAGGACGGCACAGTTGACTTTAAAAATTTAGCTCTTATTGAAACCATAGAGGAGGGAAAGAGGCTTGTAAGGATTGTTGAGCCTACGGAGGGGAGTGCGGGTTCAAATGTATTTGGTAAGCCTGTTCCCCAAGTGCCGGGTAAGCCGGCGCCTAAACTTCCTAAAGGGAAAAACACAGCAGTTTCAAGCGATGGCATGGAACTTATAGCAGAGCGCTCCGGTCAGATAGTTATGTCAGGTGCATCTGTTAGTATATCTGAGTTGCTTGAAATAAAGCAAGATGTTGACAACAGCACAGGCAACATAGATTTTAATGGATCGGTAGTGATTAACGGTAACATATTGCAGGGGTTTAGGGTTACGGCTGTTGGCAATATTGAAGTAAAGGGAACAATAGAGGGAGCCGAGATTATTTGTGAGGGTAATCTTGTGGCTGACAAAGGTATATTGGGTATGCACACTTCAAGCATAAAAGTTGGCGGCTCTGTCTCTGCCAGAACAATTCAAGATGCTACTATAGAAGTTGGTGGTGACATAGTGTCAACTGCGATAATGCACAGCAATGTTCGTTGTGCAGGACGGATAGAGCTTGCCGGCAAAGGGGTTTTAGTTGGCGGTGAAGTGTTTAGCAGAGAGGCTGTTACAGTTAACATAATCGGTTCGCCTCTGGGGACTCACACAGAGCTTAAAACAGGGATAGAGCCTAAGCTTTTAGAAAGATATAGGGGGCTTACGGAGCAGTTTCAGGCTATTAAAAAACAAGCCGAGGATTTATCTAAGGATTTAGCTGTTATGGGCAAGCCTGAAAATGTAAATGCCATGCCTGAGTATAAGAAAAAATCTTATATTAAAACCCTTTATGAGGCAAAGTCCATTCAAGATAAGTTTAATGCTAAACGGGTGGAGGTGCTTAATGCCAGGAATGAACTGGAAGCTTTTAAGCACTCAGGTAAAATACGGGTTAACAATGCGATATATCCCGGTGTTAATATACAAATAGGTAATGCTGTTATGTCAATTAGGGATCAGCTTCCCAAATGCAGGCTTGTAAATGAGGATGGCCGTGTAAAAATAACACAACTCTAAGGGTTTATAAAAACAGACAGATGCGAAGGGGGTAATGGCAATGTCAATAAGGCCAATAGATTTTCAGGTGAGCGTTGGCAGGGCTGTTGAAACAACAAGGATGGCTAATGAGAATATGAACCGTCCTGAGGCTCAACACCAAGCTTTCGCGAAAGAGCTTGATAAACAAGTAGCACAGGAAACTAAACAGGTCAACCGTACCAGTGAATCAGAATTTAATAAAGTAACAGAAGATGGTAAAAATAAGGGTGGTACAAAAGAACAAAAGAAAAAGAAGAAAGACGAAACTAAAGAGGATAAGAAGACGGCTGCCAAGCCCATGACCGGCGGCAGAAGCATGTATGATGTGAAAATTTAGAGGTGTAAAAATGCTTGATTGGTTGGTATATAGCTGCCTTGCGGTAGGTGGAATACTTGTGTTGTATTCTGCGCTTTTTTTTAAACCTAATAATAAAAATGAAGAAGGCTCGGTTGATATGGAGCGCGTTGAGCGCGTTTTAGAGGTTATGGACAGCGCAGACAATACTGCAGATGAAATATACAAATTATCACAGGATGTCGTCTCTGAAATTGATGATAAATACCAGCAACTCCTCTATTTATACAATATGATTGATGAGAAAGCGTCTAAGCTGGATATGGCAGGCGGTATTGACATTTCTATTGATGATAACACAACACACTTAGCACAGAGTGAGGCAAAAAAAGCAAAAGAAGCAATGAAAGCCATTATAGGTGAGAATGGTATTAATTTCGGCCAAATGCATGAAAAATACAAATCTGTTTTTGATTTGTACTCTAAAGGTAACGATATTCCCGAAATTGCCCGTACTTTAGGTATTGGACAGGGTGAGGTCAAGCTTGTTTTAGAACTTGGGAAAGGCAGGTAGCCGCTTGGACAGACGGAGCACAATTTTTGGACTGGGTGTAGGTATAGTGATAGTGGCTTTTGTTTTTTTTATTGCTCTGCGGCTCCTGGGCCCAACGCAGGAAGTTATTGTATCGGCTGTTGATATTTCTGATGAAGAAGTTATAGAGCGAGCAAGGTCTTTGGGTATGGTGACAATAAGAGAACTGCCTGAGAGCAGTGAGACAGAGCCTGTGTTGCTCGCGGAGCGGCAAGCTGAAGACTTAGAAATACTTTTAACTTTACTTATGCAGCGTAATTTGGAGCTTGTAGCTATACTTGACGAGCATGGCGAGTTTGATGATAAGGTTTTTGCTGTTGATACCGTGCCCGGTTCATCTATGGATGAGCCTGCTTTAGTTACTGACATGGAAGGCCATAGTCAAATAACTATACCGCGTGGGCTTAATTCAATAGATATTGCAGTGCTGTTTTTTACTAATGGAATAGTAGATTCGGCTATTGATTTTAACAATTTTGTCATAGCTAATGATATGACAACAAGGCTGGTAGAGGGTACTTATAATATACGTGAAGGTGCCAGTTATGAGGAAATACTAAGTACAATCTCTTTTTGGCCAAATTAATGTACAATAGCTGTTCAACCGCTGGTCATTCATAGGCTTACGCCTCTAAGCGTAGCTTCGGCGAGGGCAGTGGGTGAGTGTTTTGCGATGAAGTGGGGGTTTGAAGCCTCCGCTTTACATAGCAAAGTTCGCGAAGCGCGCCCTTTGACTTAAGAGCTGCGCTTAAGCTGAATTAAGGGATTTCGCTAACGCTCATGCTTTGCCTTAAATGGGGCAGTTACGCTGTTTCGATAAGGGGGTGTTCATCAACTTTAAAATGATTGCAAGCAAGATTGCGCCTTTTTAAAGTTAATTTACTATATAAATTTTTGCCGCGGAAACTTTACCGCGGCTTTTTAAGGGGTATGATATGCTTATAAGACAAGCAAATATATTGGATTTGGATGGGATTACGGAGGTAGAGCGTGTGTGCTTTCCTCCACTTGAGGCGGCGCCAAGGGATTCATTTGAAAAAAGGCTGGAAGCCTTTTCCGACAGTTTCTTAGTAGCAGTGGAAGGTGGGGAAATAATAGGCTTTATTAACGGCTGTGTTACAAATAAGCAGCATATCTTTGATGAAATGTTTCATGACACTTTGTTACATAATCACCGCGGCGAGTATCAGGCTATATTTGGCCTTGCGGTTATAGCAAAATACAGGGGTTGTGGCGTTGCTCACAGGCTCATGAATGAGTTTATAGAGCTTGCCAGGGGGCGTGGTAAAAAGGGCTTGATTTTAACGTGTAAAGAGCAAAGAATAGATTACTACGCTGCATTTGGTTATAAGAACTTAGGTGTCTCCGGCTCTAATCATGGCGGGGCTGTGTGGTATGATATGATTATAGAATTTTAGAGCATGATCCGGCAAGCGGCGGAATAATCAGCCGTAAACCGTGACTGCAGCTTAGCCGGGCCACGCACTAAAGTATAAACAGCAGATAAAAACCAAATGCCGCTAACATAATTGCGAAAAGGTATATCCACGGGGGTATTAGAATAACCAGCAGCATACCGATGCCAATTGACATAAGTGTCAGGCCTATAATTTTCCTATAGAAGAACCTGCTTTTTTTTGACATGGGAAACCTCCTATCTGCTGCTGCCTATAACATCACGAAGCTGACTCATAGTAACTAATACAACACCTTTTTCTGCCAGTTCTGATTGTATATTCATAATAGCTTGAGCGGTAGCCCGGCCGCCATTTGGCCCTATATTGCCTATAGCTATTGCGAAACCGTTGTTTTCAGCCACCGTTGCCGCTCTTCTTAAATTTCGCTCTATTTTTCCAATATCTCTGGTGCCGTCAATGAAAATATCCTGTACATAGAAGCCTGTTCCAAGCTCTTCTGCAATTCCTGCGGCCTTAGTGTTTTTAGAGTCAGATGTATCCACGAAATATAAATCATGTTCAATTGCAGTGCTAAGAACTGTAGTCATTAAGTCCGTGTTTTCCATAACGGCAGAGCCTGCATAATTACTTATGCCTGTAGCGCCTCTAATTTGGTCTATGGCTTTAAGCATAGCTGCTCTTGCCTCCGCTTTCGTATAAGTGTCCATTATATTAATATCAGAAAATTGTAAGTTTTTCATATTTCTGGCTTCCATAGGCATGTGTATTAAAACCTCTTTACCATTTGCAAGTAATTGACGGGTTTCATCTTCAGTGTGAGGGCTGCCGGGTATGACAGAGCCTGTGAACGGCACATTAATATACATAAACTCTCTTGTTCCGTCACCGCTGTTTCCAAAGCCGTTAATAACTAAGGCAAGGTATACAGTCTCGGGAGGTTCGCCGCTTACAGCTACTGTACCGCTGTTATGTATAAAACCAAGGTAAATTAGTGTGAATATACAAAGGCCTGCGAAAATATTAAGAGCAGCCCTAGAGCCGTTTAAAGTGAAAATTTTCATTTCTGTCTCCTTTCATATAATGTTATTTAATACTATACTTAAATTCTTTTGATACTGTTTCAAAAGTAGGCTGCGCGCGCAAGCTGTAAGCGGGAACCTATGAAAGCCTGCTTTCCATGGGTAGCGGTGGCTTATCCTTGCAAAATAGTACCGGTCATGGTACTATTTTGCAAGGATTTAAGTATATAGTGGATTCCACTATATAAAGAACAAAAAAGCCTTTGACTAAATATATTGTCAAAGGCTTTTTTAATATTCATAAAAATTGATAAATTACAGTAAATGAGGCTTATATAGCTGTATCACTATACTTGGTAAACATGAAAACAGTCTAATAAAACAGGTAAGTCATTCGTGATACTGCGTCAATTTTTGTTCTGGTTAGAAGTCATAAATTTCAGCATTTTTCATAGCTGCAGCTATAAGGGATGATAGTTTAGGCATAACATCGGCTTCAATATTTTCTATGATAGAAGCTTTAGGCTTAGTCTCAGGATGTTTTGCTACGAATATTGTACAGCAGTCTTCATAGGGTCTTATAGAAATATCAAATGTACCTATTCTTTCAGAAATATCTATGATTTCTTGCTTGTCAAAGCCTGCAAGCGGCCTGAGTATGGGAAGTGATACAGCTGATTCCATAGCGTGTATACTGCGTAGTGTTTGAGAGGCAACCTGACCGACACTGTCGCCTGTAACCACCGCCAGTCCGCCTGTTTCTTTTGCAACCATCTCACCCATTCTAAGCATTATGCGTTTCATTATAATGGTTAACTTTTCAACAGGGACACTATCATACAAACATAGCTGTATATCTGTAAAAGGTATTACATGAAGCCTTTTACCACCGGAGAAAAGAGCCAGCCGCCGTGCTAAATCCATAACTTTTTCTTTGGCCCGCTCAGAGGTATAAGGCGGAGAATGGAAATATACTGCCTCTAAGCTTATGCCGCGCTTCTCCATCATGTATCCTGCTACGGGGCTGTCTATTCCACCGGAGAGCAGCAGTATTCCCTTTCCTGAAGAGCCCGCCGGAAGGCCGCCAACACCTTTAATAGTTTTGGAATATATATATACATCGTTCCTAAATTCTATGTGCAGCGAAATCTCAGGGCTTTTCATTGATACTTTAATCTCAGGGTAATGTTCAAGTATTAGCCCGCCAACATCGGCGGCAATCTCATTGGAATTAAGCGGATAAGTTTTGTTAGCACGTCTGGCAAATACTTTGAAAGTGGTGCCGGCAGAAATCTCAGGGTAGCTATCTTTAAAATACTCAAGAGCCAAATTTGCCACTACAGAAAAGTCCTGTTCATCACTTATTATACAGGGGCTTACTCCAAGCACACCGTAAACTACACGAACCCGTTCTATTAAACCATCTACATCGGTCTCGCCTTTTTTATTGTATATAACAAGGCGGCCTTGTTCTTTCTTAATATAATGCCCGGGGTCAAGGGCTTCAATATTTTTTCTTATAGCGGCTATGAGTTGGTTTTCAAAGAGGTATCTGTTTTTACCTCTAATTGCTATTTCACCATATTTAACCAGCAGGGCTTTTCTCAATTTACGCCTCCTATTTTTTTGTATACTTTCGCAGAAAGTTAACTTTTTCACTTATAATTTCCACTGCGCGCTTTGCTTCATCAACTGTATTTTCAGAAGAGAAGCTGAACCTAACTGCAGATTCATATATAGCTTTATCAAAACCCATAGCAGATAGGGCATTTTTTTTATTATTTTTTTTACCGGATGAACAGGCTGAACCGGCTGAGGCTAAAACACCGGCCTGCGCAAGTGAGTGGAGAAGCACCTCGGACTTAACCCCTAAAAAGCTCAGATTTAGTATATATGGTGAAGAGTTGCCATTTACAGAGACATGCTCAAGCACAGAAGTTAGCTTTAACAGTTCGGCTTTGATGGCAGAAACTTTCGCACAACTTTCTTCCATGAAACTAAAGGCTAATTCTGCCGCCTTGGCTAAAGCAGCAACCGAAGCAGTATTTTCAGTACCGGAGCGTAAGTTATTTTGCTGGCCGCCGCCTAAAATCAAGGGGGCCATATGAGTTGATTTGTTTAAATACAACCCTCCAACCCCTTTAACACAACCTATTTTGTGGCCTGAGAAAGAATATGAGTCTAAATGTTTTAAGCTTGCCGCAACCTTGCCAAACCCTTGAACCCCGTCTGAGTGAATATAGGCTTCGCTTCTTGCCTTTATTTTTTTACTTATTGCTTCTATATCATTAATGTAACCGGTTTCATTATTTACATGGCTAATGCTTACAAGAGCAGTATCATCTCTTAAAATGTTGCTTATTTCATCAGCAGAAGGCACACCCGAAAGCCATGTTACCTCGAAACCCTCAGACTCCAGTTTTTTACAAACTTCTGTTACAGAGGCATGCTCACTATGTAAAGTTATGATATGGCGATGAGTGCGTTGCCTGGCTTTAGCCAAGCCCATTATAGCCATATTATTGCTTTCTGTGCCTCCTGATGTAAAGCATATTTCGCCTGCATTTACCCCAAGGCATTTGCTTATAGTCTCGGCAGATGCACGTAAAACCCTCTCTGCCTCAAGCCCTGCAATGTGGAGGGCAGATGGATTTGCATAGTATTCGACAGAAATTCGGTTAAAGCACTCAAGCACAGCCCCTAAAGGTTTTGTGCTTGCAGCCGAGTCAAAATATATATAGCCCATTAGTATTCACCTACTGCTGCTAAGCTTAATGTTAGAGCGGTAAAACCTGCTGTCTCGCAGCGCAGAATCCTACGGCCCAAACTTATTGCCAACAAACCACTTGATTTAGCCAGGTTTATTTCTTTTTCACTTATACCGCCTTCAGGCCCTACGAATATTGCAATACTGTTAATATCAGAGGTATTTTTAAGTGTATTATCTATAGAATTTGCTGTCTCAAGCTCATAAGGTATCAAGGAAATATCATAGGCACCCATTTGCTCCAGCGCTTTTCCAAAATCAATTACATTGCCAATTTCAGGCACAATGCCCCGGCCGCTTTGCTTAGCTGCGGCCTCAGATATACTCTGCCAGCGTGATATTTTTTTATTAGCGCTTTCTTTTACCTTAACAACAGAGCGTTCGCTTTCAACAGGAATTATACAGTTAACGCCTAGTTCTACACATTTTTGCACAATCAAATCCATTTTATCAGATTTAGGCAGACCTTGAAATAAAGTAACAGAAACTGATGGCTCAGCCGGATTAGGTGATGAGCTTAAAGACTCAAAGGACACAGTTGATTTTGTAATTTCACTAATGCGGCAAAGGTAATCAGTAGACTTACCATCACAAATTAAAATTTCATCACCACGGTTAAGGCGGAGCACATTTGCTATGTGGTTAACATCGTCTTTTGATAATGTCAGACAATTACTATCTGCCGAAAAGAACCGCCGCATTATGAAAGCCTCGCTGCAAGAGAAACCCAGCCATCTTTAAAAGTAGTGCCAATAACAGTAAAACCGGCGTTTTCTAATGCGCTGCGAACATCTGCCTGCCGCTCTGTTATAATACCTGAGCAGATAAATAAGCCATCTTCAGCTAAGGACTTTTTAACCAAAGGCAGTAATGCAATTATCACATCAGCTACTATATTTGCTACGACTATGTTATATTTTTTCTCAAGTATTTCGCCAACAAGCTCACTGTCTATAAGTGCATTGCCCGCTCTAACCTTAAGCTTGTCCATAGGGATACTATTAAGTTCAGCATTTTCTGTTACAACTTTTACACAACCGGGCTCTAAATCAAGGGCAAAGGTAGATTTTGCACCAAGCACGAGGCTAACAAGAGATAATATTCCGCTACCGCAACCTATATCTAAAAGGTTGGTTTCACAATTTACAGCTTCTTCCAGTTGCTCAAGGCAAAGCTGAGTTGACTGGTGCAGACCTGTACCGAAGAGATGGCCGGGGTTTATTGCGAACACAATTTTTTCGCCGGAGCCACTGGGCGCTTCATACTCCTCCCATTCGGGTTTTATTACAATTTTATTACCTATTTCTAAAGGCTTGTAGTATTTCTTCCACTCATCAACCCATTCATCATCAGAGCGAATTTTATATTCCAGTTCAAGGCTGCCCATGTCTATGCCAAGCTCAAGCTTTGCAAGTTCCGAAACACCGTATTTAATGCGGTTCAAAAGGGCATGTCCATCTGCGTCGTGTGTCAGATACAGCTGAATATAGAGAAAGTCCTCTGTTATATTTAGAAGCTCATCATCAACATAATCCCAGTTTCTTTCATCGCAGGCGAGAAAGGCTTTCATCTCGGCAGAGTCCTCAATTTGAACGGCGCCGGCCCCAAGTTCCATTAGCAGTGCACAGAGAGCTTCGACTCCCTCAGTATGTGTGTGTATTCTAACTTCCAGCCATTCCATAAAATAAACCTTCTTATTTTTGAATTTGTGTGAATATTTTAATCATTCAATTTTATCTGTAAACTCTATAATGCGATTGTATCCTATTTGCCTCAGTATTATAGTTAAAACCTTTAAAGCCATTTTTTACCAATAACGAATAAGATGCAATATTGTTTTTATCTACCATAGCACATAAATAAGATTTTTTTGTTAAATCAAAATAGAAATCAATCGCTTTTGTAATAACTTGACCCATATAGCCTTGACCTGAATGGTTTTCATCTATAAAATAGCAAATTTCAATTTCGTTGCCTATTTCTTTTTTCTCACCATATCCACATACTCCAACCAGTATATTATCCCTCTTTAGTCGGATAGCCAATAAAAGAGGATGCAACTCAGGATTCATGCTCACATATCCTTGTAAAAAAAATTTAATCAGATTCTCTGCCTCTTCAAAACTGCTTTGCCAATCAGGCATCCATTTAAGAACAAAGGATTGATTGCAAATTTCGTGAAAACGAACTGCATCGTCCAAAGATATTTTTGTTATAGTTAAATCTTCCGTATCAAAAAAATGGTTATATAAGTAAGCCATATTAAGATTTACCGGGTTTGTCAAGCAAAAGCGTACACAGCAAACCTATTATTAAAAATACTACTCCCATAAACTTACCTATTAAATTCCCTGACCAGCTCCAGCTAAAAAAGTTTTCGCCCAAAGCCAGCCATGCAACACTGGAAGACACTGTTTCAGAATCTGAGACAAGTATGCCACTCTCACCTACAAGCAAAAATACTGCGCCCGAAACCAAGCCCATTACAGCATAGTAAACAACTGTTTCCCATTTGCTAAGGAAAAATTTTATTATTTTAGCAATAAAACCTATGCCAACAATAGCCCCAAGACCAAAGGGAAGCACAAGTAATACACTCATAAAAACTGCTCCGGCGGCTTCAAAGTTGCCTCTAAGTATGTAGCCTATAAGATCAACGCTCATCCCAACGGCATTATAGACAGTGCCGTACTGACCAAGCGTCATTAGCATAACACTGCCTGAAACACCGGGTATCATCATAAGTGATACAGAAATACAGCCTGCTATAAATAATGCCCAAAAGTCTGATATGCTTTCAAGTCTATCAATCGCTACATGGGCTCTTTCCAAACCTGTGTCACTTAAACCGCCTGCGATAACCATAAAAGAAAAACCTAATGCCAGAGCAAGTATGTAAACAGGCTTATATTTACCTTTTCTAATTTTTCTGAAAATAAGAGGGTAGGCACCTAAAACAAGCCCTGCAAAAAACAGATACGATTGCAGCGGATAAGTCTGGCAAAGCCAAAGAACTATTCTGGCCGAGGCCAGAATGCCTATAGCAGCGCCAATTCCAATGGGTGCAAGGAAGAGAGTATTTTTCTTTACGTCATGCCTAAAATCAGATATAGCATGGATAATACCCTCATAAAGCCCCATAACCAAAGCCAATATGCTGCCTGAAAGACCGGGTACAACAAGGGCCACACCTATGAAAATGCCTTTAAATGCGTTTATAATATACAATATTTTAAACCTCAAAATTTTCATAAATTATAAGTGCTGTAATATGCCTTTATATATTCAGTAAATTTCAAAATGCAGTAATCAGGATAACTTACACCAACTAAGTAATGGATAAGGTGCATAATTCAGGGCCATACATCATAATAATCGCTTATTATTTTTTATCTTTGCGTTTGCTGAAAAAACCACCTTTTTTTGCCTCTTCCGAAACCTCACCGGATTCGGTAGCAAAAGCCCGCAACTGCTCCTTTTGAATCTCAGAGAGTTTGGTTGGCACTACTACATTAAGCGTCGCATACAAATCACCGCTAATGCGCGGGTTTCTTACCGATGGGAAACCTTTGCCTTTAAGGGAAATGACAGTACCTGTCTGTGTGCCGGGCTTAACTGTTTGCTTTTCAATGCCGCTCATGGTAGGTATATCAACCTCGGCGCCTAAAGCGAGCCTAGTAAATGATATGGGTATATCCAGATAAATATTCATATCTTTGCGCCTAAAATGAGCATGAGGCATAATAGACACGGCCACAAGCAAATCACCAAACTCGCCGCCTTTATCGCCCGGTTCGCCTTTTCCTCCCAAGCGGATACTTTGCCCATTATCAATACCCTTGGGGATATTAACCTCAAATGTTTTAGAGCGCCGCACCTTGCCACGGCCTGAGCATTTGCTGCAAGGCTCTCTTATGACCTTGCCATCACCGCGGCAAACATGGCAGGTTCTTAGGCTTGTTACAGTACCGAATATGCTCTGCTGTTGATAGCGCTCTTGGCCTGAACCGCCGCAGTGCTTGCAAGTTTCTGCAAAGGTTCCGGGTTTTGCCCCTGAACCGCCGCAAGTATCACAGTTTTCGCTTACAGGTACGGTAATGCTTTTTGTTGCACCGAAAAAGCTCTCTTCAAATGTAATGCTTATACTTGCACGAACGTCTGCGCCACGTACCGGGCCACGTCTGCGGCCGCGGCTGCCACCGAATATATCGGAAAAACCATCACCAAAAAATGATTCGAAAATGTCGCCCATATCGAAGCCTTGGCCGCTGTAGGTATATCCACCGCCACCTGCGCCGCCGCCAAAAGCTGAGTGACCGAACTGGTCATACTGAGCCTTTTTCTTAGGGTCAGAAAGAACCTCATAGGCTTCACTGGCTTCTTTAAATTTAGCTTCGGCCTCGGCATTATCCGGGTTTGCGTCCGGGTGGAACTGCTTAGCCATTTTTCTGTAAGACTTCTTTATTTCATCATCAGAAGCGCCCTTTGAGACACCAAGGATTTCATAATAGTCTCTTTTATTATCTGCCAAATATAATCATTCCTTTTTAATTTAAAGATGTCGCTTGATATATTTTATTTTGTCGGAAGTATTGCAGCTCAAATAAGCAAGAAGTTTCACCTTTTATAGTGGAATCCCTACAAAATCGCTACACATGTAGCGATTTTGTAGGGATAGGCCAGGCCGCTTATGCGCTGCCTAGCCTACCTTTGAAACAGTAACAAAATTTTAGCAAGCTATATTTTTGTTACTGTTTCAAAGGAATTCCACTATAAATAAATTTACCGAAAGTTAAGCTCAAACCATGACTCAAGCCGGGACAATATAAATCCCGGCCGGTCACTTTTATGTGTTTATATACATGAAAATTTTACCATATTTAGTTATTATTGTCACTATCAACTATATCATCGGGATTAAAGGGGCCTTCTTCACCTTCGTCTCCTCCTTGGCTTTGCTGCGCTTCAGCGGCTTGTTGGTAGAGTTTCTCACTTATAGCATAGAAAGCTTGGGTCAAAGTATCGGTAGCTTCTTTCAAATTGTTTGTATCAGCCTCTGACATATTTTCCAAGACTAAGCTTTCGTTTAAAGACCTAAGCTTACCAAGTTCACCTTCCGCTTTTTCCTTTTCTTCCGCCTCAATTTTTCCTTCCAGGTCTGTAAGTGCTTTTTCGGTTTGGAAAATCATAGAATCGGCGGCATTTTTAGCGTCAATAGCTTCTTTTCTTACTCTGTCAGCTTCGGCAAACTGTTCAGCTTCCTTAACTGCTTTGTCTATGTCTTCGTCACTAAGGTTAGAGCCGGATGTTATAGTTATTTTTTGCTCCTTGCCTGTGCCTAAGTCTTTAGCAGATACATTTACAATGCCGTTAGCATCTATATCGAAAGAAACCTCTATCTGTGGTACACCGCGAGGTGCCGGTGCAATGCCGTCAAGCCTGAATTGGCCGAGTAGTTTATTATCTTTAGCCAAAGGCCTTTCGCCTTGCACAACAATTATATCAACGGCAGTTTGGCTGTCTGCCGCAGTAGAGAAAACATTTTTCTTATTTGTCGGAATTGTTGTATTTCTTTCAATAAGCCTTGTAGCCACACCGCCCAAAGTTTCAATACTAAGTGAGAGTGGTGTTACATCCAAAAGCAGTATGCTGCCTGCACCTTCGTCACCGGCCAGCTTACCCCCTTGAATTGAAGCACCAAGAGCCACACACTCATCAGGGTTAATACCCTTAAATGGGTCTTTTCCGGTAATTCTTTTTACGGCATCCTGCACCGCAGGTATTCGGGTTGAACCACCTACCAGAAGCACTTTAGATAAATCAGTAGCACCTACCCCTGCATCTTTTAAAGCAGTTTTAACAGGCTCAATGGTTTTTTCTACCAAATCGGCAGTAAGCTCGTCAAACTTAGCCCTAGAAACGGTAACATCAAGGTGTTTTGGGCCGTCTTGATTGCTTGTAATGAAGGGAAGATTAATATTCGATGACGAAACTGTTGAAAGTTCTTTTTTTGCTTTCTCAGCAGCATCACGCACCCTTTGCATAGCCATTTTGTCAGCTGAAAGGTCAATACCCTCAAGTTTTTTAAATTCATCAACTACGTATTTCATAACGCGCTCGTCAAAGTCATCGCCGCCTAATTTATTATTGCCGCTGGTGGCCAAAACCTCAATAACGCCGTCACCTATATCTATAACTGAAACGTCAAATGTACCGCCGCCTAAGTCATACACAAGAATTTTTTGCTCTTTTTCATTGTCAAGGCCGTAAGCAAGAGCAGCAGAAGTTGGTTCATTAATAATACGCATAACCTCAAGGCCGGCAATTTTTCCGGCATCTTTGGTGGCCTGCCTTTGGCTGTCGGTAAAGTAAGCGGGTACGGTTATAACAGCTTGGGTAACTTTTTCACCAAGGTAACTTTCAGCATCGGTTTTCAGCTTTTGCAGAGTCATAGCCGAAATTTCTTGGGGTGAGTAGTTTTTCCCATCAATATTAACTTTGTAGTTAGAGCCCATCTCCCTTTTAATACTCATTACGGTATTGTCCGGGTTAGTTATTGCTTGGCGTTTGGCAGTTTCACCTACAAGGCGCTCGCCTGTTTTTGTAAAGCCAACGATGGAAGGGGTGGTTCTAAGCCCTTCAGAGTTAGGAATGACAACCGGTTGGCCGCCTTCCATAACAGCTACACATGAGTTAGTTGTTCCAAGGTCAATGCCTATAATTTTTCCCATATTATTTTCCTCCGTTTTGTTAGTATATAGCCTATCCGGTCGAAACCGTCCCATAAAACTTGCCTTTTTTCCACAATATTGTCGTCGCAGGCATACCGCTTGTACCGCTATGGGTACTGCGGTATGCTTGCTCATAATATTGCGGAAAAATTCTGTGTTTTATTGGCAACTTTTCAACCAGAAAAGCTATAGTTATATATTTTTGTATGGAATTAGTGTCAGTTTGCAACTTTTACCATAGATGGTCTTAAAATTTTGTCTTTGTACCTGTAACCTTTTTGAAGTTCTTCAATAATAACATTTTCTTCGGCGCCCTCAATTTTTTCGTGGGCTACGGCATTGTGCTGATTTGGGTCAAACTTTTCGCCTATACATTCTATGGGCTTAACATCAACGCTGTTAAGAGTTTCTTCTAACTGCTTATATATCATAAGTATGCCTTTGTACATATTATCTTCCTTATCAGCAGCAGAGTTTAACGCCCGCTCTAAATTATCAACAACAGGAAGAATTTTAGTGACAATACTCATAGCGCCAATGTCAAACATTTCACTTTTTTCTTTTGCTGTGCGTTTTCTAAAATTGTCGAATTCAGCAAGGCTTCTTTGAAGTTTATCAAGAAACTCAGCGTTCTGGGCCTTAAGTTCGTCCTCTAAGGACAGGGTATCAACAATTTCAATATTTTCTTCTGTTACGTTTACTTCCGACTTAGTCTCATCTTTTTTCTTGCTCATTTTTATGTCTCCTTTGTCATTGAATAAAGCACGGCATTTACATTTTTTACTATACCGTTCAGTACCCCAAACACCTGTGAATAATCCATGCGCGTTGGGCCTATTATGCCTATGGCGCCTAAGTGTTTCTTTCCGTAAATATAGTTTGCCTTTATGATAGAGCAGCCTTTCATTTGTTCCAAAGTATTTTCAGCACCTATTACAACCTGTACATTTTCGTTGTTGTTGCCAAGCAGCGTTATAAGCATCTCCTGCTCTTCGAAAGCTTTAAAAAGCCCCTTAGCTTTTTCAATGTCCGAAAATTCAGGATAGTCTAAAATATTTCTAACGCCGCTGGTAAAAATGCGCACTCCGTCTTCATGCTGCATTATCTTTTTTAAGCAAGCCAGTATTTTTTGCAAAGTTTCTTTGTTGCCATCAAGCCCCTCAATTTCAATTTCATTTATATCGCTTAATTTGTTTTCACTTAACAGATCATTAAGAACAAATGAAAGTTTAGTAAGAGCCTCGTAATTAGGTACAGAGTTCAACTTAAGCACATGGTTTTTAATAGAGTTGTTGTCAGTTACTATGATAACCGCTATAGAGCTTTCGTCCATAGGTACAAGCTGTATATGTTTAACAGTTGTTAAATCAGCCACAGGCTCAGTTGCTATAGTAGTATAGTTTGTCAGCACAGATATAGCCTTTGCCGTTTCGCGCATCAAACTCTCTACATGGCTGATGTTGCTGGTTATAATAGAGTGCAGGTAGGCGGCTTCATCTACAGTCAGCTCCCGTTTTGGCATGAGCCTGTCAACATATAGCCTATAACCTTTGTCTGATGGTACTCGCCCGGCACTAGTATGAGGCGCGACAATATAACCCATCTCCTCCAAATCGCTCATTTCATTGCGTATGGTGGCAGAAGAAATACCAAGGTCATACTTTTTGGCAATAGTCCGTGAGCCTATGGGCTCTGCCGTGGCTATATAGTCATTTATTATGGCTTCAAGTATCCGCACTTTTCTTTCGTTGAACATAAGCACCACGCCCTCATATTGAAAAGTTGGATGCTGTTAGCACTCAACGTCAATGAGTGCTAACGACTAATAATAAATTACCACTTAAGAGAGAAATTGTCAAGGGGTTTGTAAAATTTAGGGAAAATACACCCCATTTTAATGAGTTGGTAGAATTATAGCTGTATCACTTTAAAAGAGATACGGCCCAAATGTGAACATATAGTAGATTAACTTGAAAAGTAACAAGTCAAAGGGTTCGCTCCGCGAAGCGGGAGTTTGAAGCTCCGCTTCACCGCAAAACGCTCACCCACCGCTTTCGCCGAAGCTCACGCTTCGGCTTAGAAGCGGGGGCCTATGACCAACGGTTAATCTACCCCATCATCTCGATTCC